>Ga0075113_1000340_pt1 | contig 14009 bp, 17 predicted proteins | sample AntAceMetag02UKA_FD_69788 | JGI IMG/M metagenome (GOLD analysis project Ga0075113, IMG submission 69788) | Saline lake microbial communities from Ace Lake, Antarctica - Antarctic Ace Lake Metagenome 02UKA | ecosystem: Environmental > Aquatic > Non-marine Saline and Alkaline > Saline | place...
AATTATCCACTACCACTTGCCAGTCAAACGCTATATAAAGCAAAGTATAATCCAAAATATACACCCGAATTCCTATTTTTATATAAAGAAAAAATTCCTTTTTTGAGCAAGGAGGTAAAAAATGATAGTTAAATTACAAGTATTATACGACGATCTAAACCGAAATGGCGGACGAGGGCGAGATGAAGTTATTCGTGCTATTGATAGCGCAATGAATGGCGCAACATGGGAAGCTAGCGGTGAAGGTTGGATAGCTAGAAGATAAATTATACTAATTTAAATTTTTAAATTCCATCAGTAATTCTGGCATTCTTCTTTTTAGCCAAACATAGAATTTAATATATTCTTCAGCTTCTTTTCTGACGTATCTCTCTATTTTATCATAAGCATCAAACGTCCACATCTCCAAAACATCACTTCCCTTTCCAATCTTCCCAGTCATCTCATCTAAACCGCTTCCTTTGAATTTCCCGCTATTCATCATAATACCAATTGAATGCAAATCAACGTGAGGTCCTCCAAGCACATCAATCCTAGGTAATCCGTAGAAATTCGCCTTTTTCATCAGAAAATCATGCTCGAACTTCAAATTATAACCATGCGCAACAAAATTCCACTTCGACTCACAAATCCGGCTCATCTTAATGAACTTCTCCAGAATATCACGCTCAGAACTCTCCCAAACCTTCAGAATGACCAACTCTCCCTTCGGCTCCCCAGTATAAGTATCAAGCTCCTGAAACTGAATCGTTATAATCTTACTCTTCTCCGGATCCAAACCCGTCGTCTCAATATCTAAGTAAAAATTCGCCATATTATGTAAAAGTAGGATGTGTTTTTAAGAATTATTGCGATTGGGTTTAAATTCGTCTTGGTAAACTAGGTTCTAAAAGTTCTTCATGTGGAATCAACACTTCATACTTTGAAATATTGCATATGCTGGCTTCTCCTCCTCCGTAAGGATATCCATCTGAGACTATCATACCATCATCCATTAACTTTGCTTTTTCAGTAAAATAAATTCTATCAAAATTAGAAGATATACCAACAACATTTGCATTTATTTGCCTCTTTTGAGATGGATAGGTAAAAGGAGATTCAACATAAGTAATCCTTGCAACTTCATATATAGGAATCATAGGTGTTCCATCATGGGGATAAGAATCAAAAATAGGTAATTCATTGGATGCTTGTAATTTTTTTCTTAAAGCGGATAGTCTCTCGGATTCTCGTAATTCGTCTTCTGCCATTCTATTTCTAGAATACTCTTCAACCTTTTAAATTTATATAGACTTAAATATCATATATCAAACCATTATCTTTCCACTCTGCCAATCTCTAAGAATATCTAAGTAAAAATTCGCCATATCATATAAAAGTGGAATGTGTTTTTAAGAATTATTGCGACTGGGTTAGTATTGATACTATTATAAATATTTAAAAATTAATTGAGGGATTGTCTCCGAATCTTGGTATAACTATTTTATTCCTCTCTGTACCTAAATCAGTAGTAATACTAAACTTAATAATACTAGTAGTATTTCTAAAATTTACTATGTCTGCTTTGAATTCTTTTATATTTGAAATCTTAATCGCCTTAGAAAATAACATTTTAAAAAATTCTGATACATCTAAAACTTCCATACTAACTAAATTACCACTAGTGTCTAAATCAAAAACAAAATTTCCTGCTTCTACTGCCCCACTTGATTTAGAATCTGAGGAATAAGCAAATAAGCTATCATTCTCCTCATCATAATCTATATCAAATTTTTTCATTTTAACATCCTTTGCCAATCTCTATTTATATTAATCACAGTAACTATAATAACCTTACTACTTAAAACTAAAACATATTTATGACAATGTACTTTAGATTTGGCAAAATAACAACCATATCTTCCTCTGTTCTCATCATCAATAACCTTGATTAGTTTTTCGGGATTTAAAATATTTTGTTTAACTTCATCTAAATTTATATCCCTATGTAACGCTCTTATTTCTGCATGAGAAGTAAAAACAATATCTTGTTCTTTGTATCTAGATAACTTTTCCTTAAATTTTTCTATTTCCATAATAAATAGACAACTTTAATATTTATAAAATCTTTCTATCACTTAACCACTATCTTCCCTTCCTGCCAATCTCTAAGAATAATCCGAGCCGTCCTATCAACATCAACCTTTCCGCCTTTGCCTAAGAATTTTTTCTTCGCTCCAAGTTCTTCAATTAAATCATTCATATCTCCATCACTCTTAATATCATAGAATTTCCTAATAGATCTAGAATTTCTTTCCGCCTCATCAGTAAGTATCTTTTCTTTCTCGGTCAAATTGTTCTCATCTTTAGGTTCAGGTGCAGACATCAAATAATACACAACATCTTCCGGATTCTTTACATTGCTATAAGTTCTTCCTCCAACCTTAACATCTTTCGCAAAACTACTAGATTCACTAGAATACAAACTAGCCGGAATCACACCGGGCGTATCCAAAATAAGTATATCCTCTGACATCCTAATCTTCTGCATTCCTTTCGTCCAACCCGCCTGCTTAGAAGTTTTCGCAACCCCTCTCCGGCTAATAAAATTAATCACAGAACTTTTCCCTGTATTAGGATAACCAATCACACCAACATGAATTCTTTTCTTAGACACAAGATCAGAAATCAACATTTTTTCCTTACTTCCATTTGCCTGCTTTTCCTTGATTCTTTGCTCCACCGCATTCCTAGCTGACAAAATTCTCTTAGATTCCATCTTAATCCGCGCCTTAATATCTTTCAAACCAAGCCTCTCAGTAGCAGAAACGAAAACATAGGGCTTCATCCATTTCGGCAAAGCCTTCTCAAGTTCTTTAACATCAACCAAATCAGATTTATTCAAAACATAAACAAGTTTCTTACCTTTTTCTAAAATATCTTTTTCAACTTCCAAGTTCCGAGTTTCCTCAATAAACCTCGCATCCAAAATTTCCAAAACGATATCCGAAATACGTACAACTTCTTTCATCACATCCGGATATTTACCTCGCTGTTTCTTAATATTCGCAATTCTCCCGGTGTGTCTTGATCCAAAACTATATCTTACTCTTACCATGTTAATCTATATCTCCTAACGTTTTTAAACAATCCTAACGCTAATCAATCCAGTTAATTTATAATAAGCTACTATAAGACATAAAAACATTTAAAGACAATTCAACCAATGTTATAATGGACGACCTTGAAACATTAAATGAATTTTATAAGGGTGGCGGACGCCTAGAAGTACCCTATGGTTCAGAACTTTATAAAAAAGTTAACGACATGTCCGAAAGTGTCAATCCACTTGTCATAATAACAAATTTTGGACGTCCATTAGAGACCGAATCAATAATATATGGATTTGAATTAAATAATTCAGGAAAGGAAAGATTAATGATAGAAAAGGTTAGAAACAATAGAATATGCCAAGCAGTTAATGGGATAGAAAGACTTTTCGGGATAGCTCCTATTACAAATCTAGCTTATGATATTTATGCATCAAGGTTAGGATTAAATGTTGATGAAAGTAAAATTCCAAAGGGCTATGATGAATTCGGAAAGAGAATATAACTAATTTATCAACTCTTCATCCACTCATGCAAATATTTGAAATATTCCTCAGGATAAGTATTCGCCATTTTCTCAATAATCAGCTCCGGAGTAGAATGTGCCAACCTCCCAAGAACAGGATTATGGTCAACAATTAAATTAAAATTCTCATCAAGTCCTTTCGCCTCAATCCCATCTATTCTAGCGCCATTAGGCAAACTTTTCTGGATTTCTGCTCCAAGATGCGTAGCTAAAATAATAAAACAATTTCTCTTGATAAAGAAATCAGCAGTAGCAGAAATCATTTTACCTGCAACACCAGGTTCCGTAACCGCCTCAATTTCATCCGCCAAAATAAAAGTTTTAGCCCCTGGTTTAATCTTAGACATCTGAGTCAAAAGAGTTTCAAATGCACCCTTAGAAGTAGAACCTTTAGTTTTAGCAAAATAATATACATCACTGAACAAAGGCAGATGAATATCTCCCTTACTAGGCAAACCCAACTGGAATAAACTAATATTTTGCAAAATATGTTCCAGTAAAGTTGTCTTCCCTCCAGAATTAGCTCCAGTTAAAATTGAACAACGACTAAAATTATCAAGCTGAAAACTAATCGGCTGAGCATTATCCAAAAACATATTTGACGCGTCAATAACACGCAAGTCCTCAGAATAAACAGGATAAGCCATTCCCTCTTTAATCCACTGGCTAACTCCATCACAGAAATCTTCAACCAACAGCAACGCTGATAATTTCTCCAAAATACTAGGAATTTTTTTCAATTGTTCCGCATTTTGTTTTATTCTCTCCGCTAAATTTGTAAATTCCGCTGCACTCTGTCGCTTAATCTGCTCTTCTAATTCCTTACGATCAATAGTTACCGGAATCTGCAAATTAAAAATATGCTCCGAAACCCCAGAATTTTCAACCGCACCACGAACAATCTCCAAAATCTCAGCAGGCATTTTCCCCTCGTTCAACATTTTCATCAGTCCCTCCCCGGAAATTGTCATCTCTTTAATTTTAACTCCAATAGTTTCATTAATTCCCTCAAGAATTATTTCAACCTCAGTTTCAGTTATAATTTTCCCTTCCTTATTCTCCAACAAGCCAAACATCGGCTCCAGTTCTCCCAATAAATTTCTAACTTCTTCAGATATATCACTCTTGTGCAAAATTGCAAAATTCTCACGCCATCCAGACAAATCCTCAAGATATCTTTCCAAATAAACATCTTCAACCGAATCCACAAAAACACTTTGCGGCAATCTCTCCAGCAAAATACGAAAGTCATCACAATTAACAACCTGAACAATATCATACCTTTCCAATTCCATAACATCGTTTTCAGAAACCAACAATTGCACACCACAATTTAATTTATTCATCGTAACAAAACTAGATTCGTCCTCGGTAACTACCACAACATCATACTTCGGATTCCAATTAGCCCTAGGCTTTCCAATTTCTTTTAAGAATTTTGAATCTCGAGTTGACAACGTCTTAAAAAAATCCTGTCGCCTCCTAATCTCCGAAACATTCTCTGTAAATCCAAAACAATTCCAAAGATTACTAGTTTCACTGAAAACAAACTTGGAAGAAATCTTCGCCAAAACTTTCGTATGAATATCTTTCGCATCCCGCGTTTTATAGATAGAATTATTGGCCCGAATAGAAGTTTTCCCAAAACTAAACGGAGACAAACCATTCTCCAAAACAAATCGCATTAATTCCTCTTTCATAAATCAATCTGCAAAATTTCCCTTATAATTATTATTGCACTAGAATATCTAAATTAAAAACAACACTATCCCTAACTTTATAAACCCAAATTTGCATTAAATATTATAAATTTTGCTGTGGGGAGACATCGCAACGCGTTGAACGAGGAACCACGGAATAAAAAACAATGGTATTCAAGATAAATGTATCACATAATGGAAAAACTTTCAAAGTAGAGAGTGAAAACGAAGACTTAGTTGGATACTCAATAGGAGAAAAGATTGATGGAAAAGAAATCTCAGCAGACTTAGAAGGTTATGAAATTGAAATTACCGGGACTTCTGACAAAGCAGGTTTTACGGGAATGTTAAATATAGACGGTCCAAATTTACACAGAGCTTTACTAGGTTATGGAAAGGGAATGCATAAAAAACCAAAGGGAGAGAAAAAGAAAAACAAAAGACCAAACGGATTACGATTAAGAAAAACAGTTAGAGGAAAAGAAATTTCTCTAGAAACAGTTCAAATTAATACTAAAGTTCTAAAAGAAGGTTCAAAGAAATTCGAAGCTCTTTTCGAAGTTCCAGTAGAAGCTCCAGTAGAAGAAGCAAAAGAATAGATTCTAATATAATTTTTCCTGTTTATCACCAATAATTTTTACAAAGTTCGGACACATATTTTTATATTCGCACCATCCACAAAGAGCGGATTTAACAGAAGGAAAATCAGTCGTAGATTCAACCTGTCTAATCAACGCAATAGTTTTCACCTTTAGCTGTTCAAGTTGTTCATTAGTTCTCCGAGAAACTATTTTAGTATCGTGCGCCAAATAATGCCAAACCAAAACAACCTCTTTATCGTAGCCATATTTTTCCTTAATAGCAATTGAATACAAAGCGAGCTGTCTATCAGAATCTATTTTCTCTCTACTAGGCAAACTGTTTGCCGTCTTATAATCATGAATTTCATATTGCTCGGTCTCACCGTTGTAAACCAACCTATCAATAAAACCCTGAAGCTTACTATTCTCATCCAATTCAATAATTATTTTCTTCTCAACCTCTAAAGTACCATCTTTGAACGGAGAATGTTTCCCATAGTAATCCAAAAGAAATTTAACTCCTTTGTTAAAATAATCTTTCGCTGTCAAATTTTTCCTAACAATTCTAATTTCCGGAGTGTACTCTTTTTGCCATTCCTCCGCATAATAAACAATCATGTCATCAATACTATGAGCTTTCCCATCAATCGCTTCAATATAAATCCATTCCAACACAGCATGAACAATACCCCCAAGAAAAGACTCTATCGTATTCTCTATCTCCGGAACAATCTTGTCAATATATCTAAGTTTAAATTTAAACGGGCACTGTTCAAAAGTACTCAAACGCGAATGAGAATATATCACCATTGAAGATCAAAATTTTCTACACTTATAAATATTATTAGAATCAAACATACCCTACAGGCTATCTTCTTTTTCTTCCACGAAATCCATCTTTGCTTCGGTTATTAGGTCCTCGTCCATCTTGCGCTCTACCACTAGGTCGTCCAGGACTTGATCTTGGCGGACCCCTTCTAAAACTATCATTAGTTCTCTGCCCACGAAAATTTCCTCCACTTTTTGGTTCATCAAATTTCACAAAAACTCTTTCAAACCTAGGAGTCATAGCCCTTTCAATTACCAACCCTTCATTTCGTCTTTGAATATTAGAAAAACTATCATAATCTCTACTAGCTAAAATATTTATTGCGATACCTTCAGCTCCAGCCCTTGCAGTCCGACCAATCCTATGAATATAGTCTTTTGCATCTTTAGGCAAATCATAATTATAGATGTGTGAAACATTTTGGATATCTAATCCTCTAGCTGCGACGTCAGTACAAACAATAACATTAGTTTTAGAATCACTAAACCCTTTCAAAACACGAATCCGTTTAGACTGGTCCATTCCTCCATGGATAGCTTGCGCCTTAACACCGTTTAACTGCAAATTATTCACAACAAAATCCACATTTCTACGAGTATTACAAAAAATCATAACCAAATCCGCCTTCTCATTTTTCAACAAGTAAACAAGTAAAGAAAACCTCTCATTATCACGAACATCATAATAAATTTGCTTTAACTTTGCAGGATCAACATAATTTTCGACAGAAATCTCAACAGGTGCTTTCATATATTTATCAGAAAAATCAACCAAATCTCCAGAAATAGTAGCAGAAAAAAGCAATGTCTGCCTGTCTTTTGGACACGCCTTAACAATTTTTCCGACATCTTCCTTGAATCCCATATCCCACATTCTATCCGCTTCATCCAAAACTAAAAAATCAATTTTAGATAAATCAATAGTATTATGTTGCATATGGTCAAGCAAACGTCCAGGTGTAGCTACAACAATATCCGCGTAAGCTAATTTTTTGACCTGCTGATTCATAGAAACACCTCCGTATACCGAAGTAACATCTAATTCTTTATAGTAAGCAAATTCTTCCAAAGTAGTAGCAACTTGTTCAGCCAACTCTCTAGTTGGAGTCAAAATCAAACCCTGGATACCTTTTCCTTTTACAGCATTCTTAATTATACCAGCACCAAAAGCCAAAGTCTTCCCAGAACCCGTCGCTGAGCCAGCTATAACATCCTTTCCTTCAAGAATTAACGGTATTGTTTTCTCTTGAATCTCTGAGGGTTTTGTAAACTTTTTATTTGAAATTACTTTCAGCACGTGTTCACAAAGACCCAATTTTCTAAATTGTTCCATGTTCTATAAATTCCCAAGAATGAAATCTTGACGATAAGCCCCATGACTTTCGCCTAGGACTCTAACTTATTTACATAATTAGACCCAGAATTTCCCTTATAAACCTTTTCATAAATAATTAACTTTATAAAACAGGATAATAATTATATATTATTAGCGGCCCCTTAGGCTAATGGTAGACCATCTCGTTTACACCGAGCAGACCCAGGTCCGATTCCTGGAGGGGCCATATTTTTTTATAATATATTATTAATATTTATTGTTCCGATTTTGAAAAGGAGAAATTTAGAAATACAATTTAATTAACTCTTTAGATAATTACACTTAATTTGCTCTAAGTGAAGGGATTGACACCACAAACGGGGCCATTCCACGCATTTGCATTTGCAATCGCTTCTTGATAAACCTCTTTCCTTCTTTCTTCACCATTCATTTGAGCAATTCCTTTAGCATAACAATCAGAAACTATAATATTGGGCAAATTTACTCTAGTATCCAAAAAAGGATCATCAATTCTCAAACGACTAGAACCTACAACATATTTATTATCTCTCATAAAATACTATAGAATTGAAAGTTTAAAAAAGTTTGGAAATCATATCTAACGCACCAATAAACCCCGATTAGAGCGTATGTCTACAAAAACCTACAATTCATACCATTGTATTTACACCGAGCAGACCCAGGTCCGATTCCTGGTGGGGCCATTTTATTCTAAAGATTTTTATAGTTCAATAATCTAATTTAATTATATGAAGATTGTAATTTGTGGTTCAAGACGTTTTCATGATGGAATTCGTAAGCTCGAAGAAAAACTCCGTGCTAATGGTCATATCGTATTTGGTCCAATTCTAAATAGAAACACAGAGATTAATAATTTATCAGAAGATTTGAAAAAATATGCTTTTATTGGATTAACACATCATCATTTTGAATATATTCGTAAAGCTGATGTTTGTTTTATGTATAATGAAGACGGTTACCTTGGTAATAGTGGAACATTAGAATTAGGGTTTGCAATTGCTTGCGGACTTCCTATCTATGCATTAAATAAAGATAAAGACGAACCCTGTAGAGATGTGCTTTTTGATTTTATTGTAAAAAATATTGATGAGTTTGTTGAAGTCGCTAATAATAATAGATAAGAATAAGTTTAGTTTATTATTACTGATTTTAGCTTTATATTAATATTATTTACACCGAGCAGACCCAAGTTCGATTCTTGGTGGAGCCATATTGAACAAATAGAATTTATATTCATAATTTATTTTTTACCGTTTGTCAAAAAATCTAAATCTTAACTCGTCTTAAAAGATTCGCATTTGTGACAACCGTAATACTCGACAATGCCATAGCCAACTCCGCAACCACTGGATTCAAAACTCCCGCAACAGCCAATGGTATTGCAACAACATTATAAAAAAATGCCCAAAACAAATTCTGCTTTATTTTACCAAAGGTAGCATTCGACAAATTAATTGCCTCAACAACCCCTGTCAGATTCCCCTTAGCTAAAACAATATCCCCCGCCTCAATCGCAATATCTGTCCCCGTCCCCATGGCAATACCAACATTTGCAGTCTTCAAAGCCACCGCATCATTAACACCATCCCCGACAAAAGCAACAAATCCATTTTTCTGTAACCTAATAACTTCCTTCGCCTTATCTTCCGGCATAACCCCAGCAATAACCTCAGTAATACCAACTTGCCGAGCAATAGCCTTAGCTGTAACTTCATTATCCCCTGTAATCATAATAGTTCTAAATCCACCTTTATTCAAACGAGAAACAGCTTCCTTAGAATCTTCCTTAACAGCATCCGCAACACCAATTGCCCCTACTATTTTTTTACCCTCAACAACAATCATAACACTCTCTCCATTTTCAGCGAACTCCTTAACAATTCCAGAATAACTCCCAAGAGCAATCTTTTTATCCTTCATCAAAGCCTCATTACCAATAATATACTTCTTAGAGCCAATCGTCCCTTCAAGACCCTTTCCCCGAATAATCTTAAACCCCTTAACAGCCTTATATTTCTTTAAATCAGCTTTCTTAACAATCGCCCTAGCCAATGGATGCTCACTCAACTTCTCAAGCGACCCAGCAATCTCAAACAACTTCTTCTCGTCCTTAGTAGAAACCTCCACAACCTCAGGTTCACCTTTAGTAATCGTCCCAGTCTTATCAAAAACAACCATCTTAACTTCCTTCATAGTCTGAATCGCTTCACCCTTCCGAATAAGTATACCTCTCTTTGCCCCCATACCAGAACCAACCATTAAAGAGATAGGAACAGCTAACCCCAAAGAACACGGACACGCAATAACCAGAACCGCAATAGCATTACTCAAAGCAACACTCAAACCCACAGCACCAAAAAAATACCATCCCAAAAAAGTAGACAAAGACAACAAAAGAATCACCGGAACAAAAATACCAGTTACCTTATCCGCCAATTTCTGAATAGGCACCTTAGTCCCCTGAGCCTCCTCGACCAACTTAATAATATGCGACAAAAAAGTATCTCTCCCAATCTTAGTAGCCTTAATATACAAAACGCCGTCCTGATTAATAGTCGCTCCAATAACCAAACTCTTTTTCGTTTTCTCTACAGGCAAACTCTCACCAGTAATCATAGACTCATCAACCGCACTCTCACCCTTAACAACAACACCGTCAGTCGGAATCTTCTCACCAGGCTTAACAATCATAACATCCCCAATATTCACTTCACTAATATCAATTTCAATTTCCTCACCATCTCTCAAAATTCTAGCTTTCTTCGCACCAAGCTCCAACAACTTTCTGATCTCCGAAGTCGCCCGCCCCTTTGCTTTTGCTTCAATAAATTTCCCAGTAATAAAAATTGCCATAATCATACCAGAAATTCCAGCAAAACTAACAATATCCATAAAGTAACTTAATATTCCTGTAAGATATGCAACAACAGTTCCAAGAGCAATCAAAGAATCCATAGTAAATCTTAATCTAAAGAACCCAACAATTCCAGACTTAACAGTATGAAACCCAAAAATAAACATAATTGGAAAATTTAAAATTAATAATATTGGAGTCATAAATTTCATCGGAACAATAGAGGTTCCAAATATAAATTCTCCATACATAACAACGATAATCGCAATCATTAACATCCAAATTCCAAACAACTTCTTTTTCCAAACATTAATTTCGGTACCTTCTTTGGGTTTTTTAGCTCCAGATGAAGATGAAGATGCAGCGTCTTCAAAAGCGACACCTGTCGACTTAAACCCTGCATCCTTTACAGCTTTCCCAAGCTGTTCAATAGAAACATCATTGTCCACACTGGCAAAAGCTTTCCCGCTAACCGGGTTAACACTAATTTCCTTAGCGCCAATCTTCTCAAGCTCCGAAGTCAAAATCTTCGAACAACTCGCACAATGCATTCCTTCTATATCCAATTTTACTTTTTTCATTTTTTATTTCCTCGAGCCACCAGGGTCATCCCTTGGGGGCAATTTAATTAAACAAAACAACAATATAATCCTTCCGATTAAAATCTGTATCGTCCAGACTCTAATCCAACCTTAGTTATAACGAGATACTCTCCTTCAACGGTCGCAGGCAAATATCCAGGCCAACATCCGCCACCTTTCAAATTTGCAGTTCCAAGTCCTGAGATTCGATAATGATTTCCACAATTATTACAAATCATGTCGTCACCTTCTTGCCTATATCCTTTACGGGAATTATAACAAACGTCACAAGCATCAAATGCTGTCCTCACCGAACCATCATTCGCCCTTACAACGAAAAACTTAATTCCATTATAATCAAGAAACTGAGCAATTTCATCAATTCCCGCCAAAGAAATCTTTATGACATCTTCATCCTCAATCATTTCAGTAGCGACAATATTTCCATTTATTCCACCGAAACTAACATACATAATTCCAATTAAAACCAAAACTCCAACACCTATTAATATTTTTTTACCTCGGAGAGGTTCTTGTGACCTTTGGTTATTCATTTAAGTATTCCTCCTTTATTTCTGTTAATAGTATTATATTTCCTCATACAAATCTTACAACAAAACGAATCAGCACTATCTAAAACCATCCCACACATTCTACACCCCTTTCCTAAACTAGAAAAGACTTCTTTCTTACATATGGGACAATTTAATATATTTTTCATTTTATCCTCCGCATCCGCAGCCGCCACTTCCAGTTGTAGATCCACACGTCGGACTTCCACAAGAACCACCACCTGCGCCGCCTCCGCAACTTCCACTAGGAGCACTAGCCTTAACTTCTTGCACCTGAGCTTCATTAGCAACTCCATCATTAGTTACAATAAAAGCCCCAGGTATCATTCCCATCCAACAACTCCACCGGACAGTTCCAGTTTTCGTCGGCGTAAATTCAACAACATTCATTCCCCTCTTCAGCTTCACATCAATATCATAATCTCGAACAATAATCTCATTATTACAACCCGTCAATTCTTTCACATTAATATTCCATTTAACCGGCACACCTTTCTTTAAAGTAAAAGTATCCGGCGTCCAACCATAACGAGTCACTTCCATATTAATAACTTGATAACCACCTTCAATCACAACTCCCACAGAATTCGCACCAGCACCAGTCACGGTCGCAACAATTGCTTCAAAACTATAATTGCTACCGAGGACAACAAGCCCTCTATTCAACATTATTAATCCCAATATCAAAACAAGAACCGCAGCGATTTTCAAAATCCTCTTAGTAGTTTTCTTACTAATCACAGAAGTCAAACTACCAAACCCAATCAACATAGGCAAGGTCCCAAGACTAAACACCCCTAAAGATAAAAACCCATTCCAGAAACTTCCAGTTCCAGCCGCATACAAATACAACGCTTGTAAAGGTCCACAGGCAATAAATAATCCACCAAGTATTCCCGTCATAAACGGAGCTCTGTAAAAACCCTTAGCGCTATGCGTCGTCTTAGCTGCCCATTTCGTTAAAAACTTAGGATTAAATTGTAATCTTCTAAAAAACTTAACACCTAACATATTCAAAGCAAAACTAATCATAAACAATCCTGCAAAAATCGCAATCCCCGCTCGAAGCCCAATACTAAAAGAAAACACTCCGCCAATTAAACCAAAAATTCCCCCAATCACCGCGTAAGAAATAACCTTCGCTCCCCCATAAACAAAATGTTGTTTAAACCCCTTATGTCCTCGCTCGGCATTCTTAGTTGTATACCCAACAACAAAAGCACCACACATAGAAATGCAATGGAACCCAGTCAAAAGTCCAACAAAAAATAATATAATAAGACTAGAACCTTCTCCAACATTCGGCACAGACAAATTAAAACTAGAAATCCATCGATAAATAAAATAAACTAAAACTAATAAAGAACCAATCATAAACCAAAACCCAATCTTATCACCGACACTTTTGGAACTTTCCTCCTCATCTTCCTTAGTTTTTTCCTTTTTCTCATCTTTAACATCATAACCTTGAGTCTCAATCAAACTAATTATTTTCCCTCTACTTATCTTATTAGATTCATAATCAACTTCAACAATTCCTTTAACAAAATTAGCTTTCACAGAATCAACCTCATCTTTTAGTGCCTTTTCAATATGATCCACACAATTGTTACAAGTCATCCCTTCAACATCAAATTTTTCTTCAATCATATAAATCTCATAAAAAACATTATTATATATTCTTTGGAGAAACTAGTTTCAATACAAAATGTATAAAATTGGTAATATTTTAATAAAGGGGTTTTACACTTTTATCTCAAGTCTCTTAAAATAAAAGGAAAAAGAGATATTTAAACTTTTGTATTCACATAAAGTTAGGGACCGTGAGATCAAAAAAATATAGGTCCTATCTATATTGTATATGTATAATTAGGACTAAAAGGTAAAAAAACAACATAAAGTTAGGGACCGTGAGATCAAA
>Ga0075113_1000345_pt1 | contig 13911 bp, 11 predicted proteins | sample AntAceMetag02UKA_FD_69788 | JGI IMG/M metagenome (GOLD analysis project Ga0075113, IMG submission 69788) | Saline lake microbial communities from Ace Lake, Antarctica - Antarctic Ace Lake Metagenome 02UKA | ecosystem: Environmental > Aquatic > Non-marine Saline and Alkaline > Saline | place...
TGTCTCCTTTTTTGTTGATGACTTTTAGTTCTATATTCTTTGATTTATCTCCTTTTTTATGAATTTTATATGCGTAATGACTTTTGTGAATTTTACTTAAATTCCCAATACTAATTGAATTTTCATCTGAATTGTATGATATTTTTATTGGTTTAATAGGTTCTGTACCTGAATTTTCAAACGTTGCTTTGAGATTCTTTCCTTTAGCGTCAATTTTAATTGTGGTTATTTCATCGTTATCATTTCTTTTTATTCCTTTAAATGATAACTTAATGTCAAATTCTTTTTTAAAAAAAATAGTTTCTTTTTTTAGTTTATCATCAGAAGAATCCTTGTCAATAATTAAGTCAACATTAATAGTATTTACTTCAGCAATTTCTACAAGTTTCTTTCCTTGTGCAATTATTTTGGTATTAAAAGTACTTACAAAGGCTATTAGTAATGGAAGTAGAATTGCATATTTCCATTGGTTTTTATTTTTAGATCTGTTTTTGTGTAACATAAGAATTCGTTTTTTTATTAATGATTTGTAAAAATTATTTGTTATTTCTGTGCAAAATGAAGTGCTACATGTTTTTAATAATGTTAATTGGTATTGTTTTTCATTTTCTGCAAGTTTTAGTGCAAAAGCATCGGCTAAAAATTCTAAATTTTGTTGAACTGCTTTTTTATAGAGCCATACAAATGGATTGAACCAGAATGTAATAAGAAGTAAATGTGTCAAAATAGTATCAATAGAATGCCATTGGTTAGCGTGTGCTTTTTCGTGATTAATAACATGCTTTAATTCATCTAGTGTGAATTGAGATTTGTTGTAAATTATGAGATTAAAAAATGAAAAGGGCGCTATGTTTTTTGAGGTTTCAATAAAATATAGTTTTTCTTGTTTAGCCAATTCATGTTTTGAAACTAAAATGCCTAATGAAGATAATTGAGTTAAAAATTTTAAACTAAAGAATGTAACTCCTAATAAATAGATTACACCTAACATTTGTGTCCAATCAATAGTTTTTATAGAGATGCTTTCTGAAGAAATTTCATTATAATTTAACAAGTCAATTTGTGAAGTTACTGCCTCTACATATATTGGTATTTCTATTAAAGGAATAGCTAATACAATTAATAAGCCAATAATAAAATAATTTCTAATAGATCTAAAAAAGGTTTCATTTTTTAAGAAGATGAAATAAAATAGGAAGAGTAGTACTACTAATCCATTTGCTTTTAATAAATAGTCCATAGCTGTTAACTGTGTTTGCGTTCAATAATTTTAATTATTTCGCGAAGTTCATCGGCGCTTATTTTTTCTTCTTTGGCAAAAAAGGAAACTACATTTTTATAAGAATTTTCAAAATAATTTTGTGTAGCTAGTGAAAAATACCCTTTTCGATAATCTTCTTTTGAAATTATTGGATAATACCTGTGTGAATTTCCAAAAGTTTCATGTTTTACGAATTTTTTACTTTCCATTTTTCTAATTACTGTTGAAACTGTATTATAATGTGGTTTTGGTTGTGGTAACTCAACAACAATTTCTTTTACAAAAGCTTTTTTCAGCTCCCAAAGTACTTGCATTATTTCTTCTTCTTTGTTTGTTAATTTTTCCATTTTTATTAATGTATAAATTAAAAATAAATCAATTTTTTTTATTGCGTTGGTTAAAATTAAACTATTTTTATAGTTGATCAACTGTAAAAATAGTTATTTAACAAAATATTAAGATTGATATAGTTTTATATTGGATGGTTAATAAAATTATAATTCAGTTATATTAGCAAAAATTTTAATTGATGAATTTAGTATTAATAGGTCTTGGATTGGTGTTGTTGATATTAGGGGGGAATTGGCTGTTAAAATCTGCTGTAGGTTTTTCACTTCGTTTAAAGATTCCTAAAATTGTAATTGGTATGACCGTAGTTTCTTTTGCTACTTCAGCGCCTGAACTTATTGTAAGTTTAAAATCGGCTTTAGAAGGTCATGCTGATATTGCTTTTGGAAATGTAATTGGTTCTAATATTGCAAATTTAGGTCTGGTATTAGGAATAACAATTTTAATTTCAACCATAAGTGTTGAAAAGAGTTTCTATAAAACAGATTGGCCTGTTATGATTATTTCGTCATTACTATTGTATGGTTTTATTGCTTTTGATGGAGTTTTACAGCGATATGAGGGAATAATTTTGTTTTCATTCTTGTTGATTTTTTTAGTGTATTTATTGAAATTTCAAAAACAAGCCGTCGTAGATGAAATGCCTGAGGATGATGAAGAGTTACCGTTATATTTAACAGTGTTATTTTTAGTTATTGGAGCTGTTTCACTTTGGGGAGGTTCAGAATTATTAATTGAAGGAGCGGTAAATATGGCTAAAGCTTTTAATGTTAGTGAGCGAGTAATTGGTATTACCATTATTTCTGTAGGAACAAGTATCCCTGAACTTGCAGCGTCAGTTATTGCAGTTATTAAAAAGGAAAAAGCTATTTCCTTGGGGAATTTGATAGGTTCTAATGTGTTTAATATTTTAGCTGTATTAGGTATAACATCTATAATTACTCCGATTACTATAGGAGATCAAGGGCTTTTGTCTAACGATGTTTTTTGGATGTTAGGAATTGCTTTATTAATATTTCCATTAGTCTTTTCGCCAGTTAAAATGAAACTAACTTGGAAGGAAGGTTTAATTTTATTGACTTTATACTTTGTTTTTATAATAAGAATGTTTCTGTAATTTTAAAATAAAAAAAGCATCGTTACAACGATGCTTTTTAAATATAAATAGTTTTCTAAAATTAGATTTTAGCGGAATTTACAGTTTTAATTATTCTGCTAGCTACTTTATATGGATCGGCATTTGAAGCAGGTCTTCTATCTTCTAACCATCCTTTCCATCCTTTTTCAACAGTAATTATAGGGATACGAATTGAAGCACCTCTATCAGAAACTCCATAGCTAAAATCTGTTACGTGAGCAGTTTCATGCAATCCGGTTAAACGTTCGAAATTGTATGCGCCGTAAACTCCTATGTGTTCATCAGTTACGGGTCTAAAAGCTTCACATATTTTATTATAAATTTCTTCAGAACCACAAGTTCTTAATGTAGTGTTTGAGAAATTAGCGTGCATACCTGAACCATTCCAGTCGCCTTTTACAGGTTTTGGATGTAGCTCAATATAATAATTGTATTTTTCTGATAATCTATTTAATAAATATCGAGCAACCCAAATTTCATCGCCAGCGGTTTTTGCGCTTTGAGCAAAGCATTGAAATTCCCATTGACCAGGTGCTACTTCTTGATTAATACCTTCAAAATTTAAACCAGCATCAATACAAAGGTCGGCATGTTCTTCAACAAAATCTCTTCCCCAAGTATATCTTCCACCAACAGAACAGTAGTATTTACCTTGTGGGCCTGGAAAACCACCTCTAGGAAAACCTAATGGTAAATCAGTTTTAGAATCCATTAAAAAATACTCTTGCTCAAATCCAAACCAAAAATCATCATCGTCATCATCAATTGTAGCTCTATGATTAGATTCGTGAGCAGTACCATCAGCATTTAATACTTCGCACATTACTAAATAACCATTTCGTCTAACAGGATCTGGATAAATTGCTATGGGTTTTAAAAGGCAATCAGAAAAATTTCCTTTTGCTTGCTCAGTAGATGATCCATCAAAAGACCAAATATTACAATCTTCTAGTTTACCACTAAAATTATTTTCAACTTTCGTTTTACTTCTTAATTCTTGAGTTGGTTGATGCCCATCTAACCAAATGTACTCTAATTTTGATTTGCTCATATAAGTTCTATGATTTAAAAATTCAATTTAATTTTTCAAAAGTAACTATTTTGATAATACGATAAAAATATTAGGGGTTTAAATAGCGAAAACGATATAAATTTTATAAATACCCTAATTATTTTGGGGGTTATTGTGAAATAAATAAACAATTAATGATATTTTATTAAAAGTATACTCTCTTTTTTTATAAAATGCTTATATTTGCTGAAGTAATTAAAATTTTAGAAAATGGCAAAATTAAGGTTTCAAGCTCTTTTAGAAGCTGGAAGAAGAAAATCAATAAAAGTGATTGAAGATACAAAAAGATCAGAATTATTTGGTAAAAATGTGTTTAATGAAAATTCCATGCGTCAATATTTAACGAAGGACGCTTTTAAAGGTGTAATGAGTGCTATTGATCACGGTACAAAAATTGATCGAAGAATAGCAGATCAAGTTTCTTCGGCTATGAAAGAATGGGCATTATCAAAAGGTGTTACACATTATACGCATTGGTTTCAGCCATTAACAGGTGCAACCGCTGAAAAGCATGATGCTTTTTTTGAAACTATTGAAGGTGGCATGGCGATTGAAAAGTTTGGAGGAGATCAATTAGTTCAACAAGAGCCAGACGCGTCAAGTTTTCCAAATGGAGGAATTAGAAACACATTTGAAGCCCGAGGATATACGGCTTGGGATCCAACATCACCTGCGTTTATTTACGGTACAACATTAAGTATTCCTACCATATTTGTTGCATATACGGGTGAAGCTTTAGATAATAAAACACCTTTACTACGGGCGCTTCAGGCTATAGATAGTACTGCAACTGCTGTATGTAAATATTTTGATAAGAACGTAAAAAAAGTAACTTCATCATTAGGCTGGGAGCAAGAATATTTTTTAATAGATCAAGCTTTAGCAGAAAGTAGGCCCGATATTATTTTAACAGGCAGAACTTTATTAGGGCATTCGCCTGCAAAAGGGCAACAGTTAGATGATCATTATTTTGGTTCAATTCCGGGTAGAGCTTTAAATTTTATGCGCGATTTAGAAACAGAATGTATGCTACTAGGTATTCCCGCAAAAACACGTCATAATGAAGTTGCTCCTAATCAGTTTGAATTAGCACCAATTTATGAAGAAGCAAATTTAGCAGTTGATCATAATTCATTATTAATGGATTTAATGGGGAAAGTTGGTGATCGTCATCATTTTAAAGTATTGTTACATGAAAAACCATTCGCAGGTGTAAATGGATCTGGAAAGCATAATAACTGGTCTTTATCAACGGATACTGGCATTAATTTATTAAGTCCAGGGAAAACACCAATGAGCAATCTTCAGTTTTTAACATTTTTTATTAATACAATTAAAGCCGTACATGATAATGAAGAATTATTAAGAGCAGTTATAGCTTCAGCTAGTAACGATCATCGGTTAGGAGCTAATGAAGCGCCACCAGCAATTATTTCGGTTTTTATTGGTGAACAATTAACTAAGGTGTTAAATGAATTAGAAAATGTAACCAATGGTAAACTATCTCCAGAAGAAAAAACAGATCTTAAATTAAATGTGGTTGGTAAAATTCCTGATGTTTTATTAGATAATACAGATAGAAACAGAACTTCACCTTTTGCATTTACAGGAAATAAGTTTGAGTTTAGAGCTGTTGGATCTACTGCAAATTGTGCAAAACCAATGAAAGTTTTAAATACAATTGTTGCAAAACAATTAAAAGATTTTAAAATTGAAGTTGATAAATTAATTGATACTCAAGATTTAAAGAAAGATGAAGCAATATTTAATGTGTTAAGAGAATATATTAAGGCCTCTAAAAAAATATTATTTGAAGGAAATGGTTATGGAATTGAATGGGAAAAAGAAGCAAAGAAAAGAGGCTTAAGTAATAATAAAACGACTCCTGAAGCTTTAAAAGCAAAAGTTTCTAATAAGACGATTGCTTTATTTGAAGAAATGGAAGTAATGAGCAAAGTTGAAACAGAAGCTCGTTATGAAATTGAAATTGAAGAGTACACGAAACGTATTCAAATAGAATCTCGTGTTTTGGGAGATATAGCAGGAAATCATGTGGTGCCTACAGCCGTACGTTATCAAAATTTATTAATTAAAAATGCAACAGGCTTGAAAGAAATTTTTGGAAAAGATTTTGAAAAACATGCAGCAGAGCAAATTCAATTAATAAAACGAATTTCAGAGCATATTGAAGGTATTCATGTTAAAATTGATAAAATGATAAACGCTCGTAAAAAAGCAAATAAAATAGAGAATATTGAAGCAATGGCAGAAGCTTATTGCTTTAAAGTAAAACCGTTTTTTGATGAAATAAGATATCACTGTGATAAATTAGAGCTCATGGTTGATGATGAGCTATGGCCTTTAACAAAATATAGAGAGTTACTATTTACCAGATAATTAAATAAAATTCTGCTTTAGCGGGATTTTTTTAATTTATTCTTATTCTTATTCTTATTCTAATAATAATAATAATAATTCATGGGCTTGACCCGTAGATTATTTACTGAAAAGAAATCATTAAATTTATCATTCGGCTTTTTTGTTTCAGAATTTAAAAAGATAAATTACTTTTGTATTATATCAAATTATAGTAATTATGAGTTCAGAGATAAGTAAAAGATACAGTCAAAGAGGTGTTTCAGCTTCAAAAGAAGATGTGCATAATGCTATAAAAAATGTTGACAAAGGGTTATTTCCAAAGGCATTTTGTAAGATAGTCCCAGATTATTTAACAAATGATGAAGAATACTGTTTAATAATGCATGCAGATGGAGCCGGAACAAAATCGTCTTTAGCTTATATGTATTGGAAAGAAACAGGAGATATTTCAGTTTGGAAAGGAATAGCACAAGATGCATTAATTATGAATATTGATGATTTAATTTGTGTGGGAGCAACTGATAATATTTTATTATCATCAACAATTGGACGTAACAAAAATTTAATTTCAGGAGATGTAATTTCTGAAATTATTAATGGTACTGAAGAACTGTTACAAGATTTAAAAGCGTTTGGAATTGAAATTCATTCAACAGGTGGTGAAACTGCAGATGTTGGTGATTTAGTTAGAACTATTATTGTAGATTCTACTGTAACTGCTCGAATAAAAAAAGAAAATGTAATTGATAATGCAAACATTAAACCAGGCGATGTAATTGTTGGTTTGGCTTCTTTTGGGCAAGCAACCTACGAAAAGGAATACAATGGAGGTATGGGATCTAACGGATTAACATCCGCTCGTCATGATGTTTTTGATAAATATTTAGCTACAAAATACCCTGAGAGTTTTAATGCCGAGGTTCCAGAAGAATTGGTATATTCTGGAAATATGAAGTTAACTGATGATGTTGAAAATTCTCCTATAAATGCTGGGAAACTAGTGCTTTCTCCAACAAGAACGTATGCGCCTATTATTAAAGAAATTTTGAAGAAATTCACTTCAAAAGATATTCATGGAATGGTACATTGTAGTGGAGGAGCGCAAACAAAAATCCTTCATTTTATAGATAATTTACACATAGTAAAAGACAATATGTTTGCAATTCCACCACTGTTCAAATTAATTCAAGAGCAAAGTAAAACCGATTGGAAAGAAATGTATCAGGTGTTTAATTGTGGGCATAGAATGGAATTATATGTTCCTGAAGAAGTAGCAAATGAACTAATTAATATTTCTAAAAGTTTTAATGTTGATGCGCAAGTTATTGGTAGCGTAGAAGCTTCAGCAACTAAAAAACTAACTATTAAAAGTGAGTTTGGAACTTTTAAGTATTAAAAGTTATATCGTTTAAAATTCGTAAATTTGCAATCCAATTAAAAAAAGAAGATGTTAGATAAGCTAAGAATAGTTAAGCAACGTTTTGATGAGGTTTCTGATTTAATTATCCAACCAGATATTATTACAGATCAAAAACGCTATATAAAAATTAATAAAGAGTATAAAGATTTAAGCGCAGTAATGAAAATTGCTGAAGAATATAAATTATTATTGAATAATATTGAAGAAGCTAAAGAAATTATAGCTGATGGTTCTGATGCTGAAATGACAGAAATGGCTAAAATGGAATTGGATGAAGCTTCTAATCTTATTCCAAAATTAGAGGATGATATAAAATTTATGTTGATTCCTAAAGATCCTGAAGATGCCAAAAACGTAATTGTTGAAATTAGAGCTGGTACAGGAGGAGATGAAGCTAGTATTTTTGCAGGTGATTTGTATAGAATGTACACTAAATATTGTTCTGATAGAAAATGGAAAGTTGAAGTTGAAGATATTAGTGAAGGAACTTCTGGAGGATTCAAAGAAATTATATTTAGTATTTCTGGTACTGACGTTTATGGAGATATGAAATTTGAATCTGGTGTGCATCGTGTACAACGCGTTCCACAAACTGAAACTCAAGGTCGTGTACATACTTCTGCAGCAACAGTAATGGTATTACCTGAAGCTGAAGAGTTTGATGTAGAGTTAAAACCAAGTGATATTAGAGTAGATTATTTTTGTTCTTCAGGTCCAGGTGGGCAATCTGTAAATACAACCTATTCTGCTGTTCGTTTAACGCACGTTCCATCAGGATTAGTTGCTCAATGTCAAGATCAAAAATCTCAACATAAAAATAAGGAAAAAGCAATGAAAGTATTGCGTTCTCGTTTATATGAACAAGAGTTAGAGAAAAAATTAGCAGCAGATTCAGCTAAAAGAAATTCATTGGTCGCTAGTGGAGATCGTTCTGCAAAAATTAGAACTTATAATTATCCTCAAGGACGTGTTACAGAACACAGAATCGGACTAACATTATATGATTTATCAAATGTAATTAATGGAGATATTCATAAAATAGTAGAAGAGTTAAAATTAGCTGAGAATACTGAAAAGTTAAAAGAATTAGGAGAGGTATTCTAAATAAATATTTCGCAATATATAAAAAAGCAAGAACAGATAGTTCTTGCTTTTTTATGTTATATAGTTAAGTCTTATTAGTTTAAAAATTAAACAATAAAGATATATTTGAGGGCTAAAAAATAGATGTAATAAAAATTTAATCAATACACTTAATAGGATTTATATAAATGGTTACAGTTAATGATATTTCAGTACAATTTGGAGGAACAACATTGTTTGAAAATGTTTCATTTGCAATAAATGAAAACGATAAAATAGCCTTAATGGGTAAAAATGGCGCTGGTAAATCTACATTGTTAAAAATTATAGCAGGTGTAAAAAGCCCAACCTCAGGAAATGTTTCAGCTCCTAAAGAAACAAAAATAGCCTATTTGCCACAGCACCTATTAGCAAAAGACAATGCAACTGTATTTGAAGAAACATCTAAAGCATTTGATGAAGTTTTTAAAATGAAGGCTGAAATAGATGAAATTAATGAAGCTTTAACGGTTCGAACTGATTATGAAAGTGATGAGTATATGAAATTAATTGAGCGAGTTTCAGATGTAAGTGAAAAATTTTATGCTATTGAGGAAGTAAATTATGAAGCTGAAGTTGAAATTGTTTTAAAAGGGTTGGGTTTTGAACGAAAAGATTTTACAAGATTAACATCAGAATTTTCAGGAGGTTGGAGAATGAGAATTGAGTTGGCAAAAATATTATTGCAAAAACCCGATTTAATTTTGTTAGATGAGCCAACAAATCATATTGATATTGAAAGTGTGCAATGGTTGGAAGATTTTTTGATAAATTCAGCTAAAGCAGTTATCGTAATTTCTCATGATAGAGCGTTTGTAGATACTATAACCAATAGAACTATTGAAGTAACTATGGGTAGAATTTATGACTACAAGGCTACCTATTCTCATTATTTAGAATTGCGTAAAGATCGTAGAGTTCACCAGCAAAAAGCATATGATGAACAGCAAAAGATGATTGCAGAGAATATGGAATTTATTGAACGTTTTAAAGGAACCTATTCAAAAACTAATCAGGTACAATCAAGAGTTAGAATGCTTGAAAAACTAAATCTTGTTGAAGTTGACGAGATTGATACTTCAGCGTTGAAGTTGAAGTTCCCATCTTCTCCAAGAAGTGGACAATATCCTATTGTTGTAAATGAATTATCAAAAAAATACAATGAACACTTGGTCTTTAATAATGCTAATTTGGTTATTGAACGTGGTCAAAAGGTTGCTTTTGTAGGTAAAAATGGTGAAGGAAAATCAACCATGATAAAGGCAATTATGAATGAAATTGACTTTGAGGGTGAATTAGCGGTTGGACATAATGTTAAAATTGGATATTTTGCTCAAAATCAAGCATCATTATTAGATGAAAGCTTAACGGTTTTTGAAACGATCGATCATATTGCTGTTGGAGATATTAGAACTCAAATTAAGAATCTTTTGGGAGCTTTTATGTTTGGAAGTGATGATATTACAAAAAAGGTAAAAGTGCTCTCAGGAGGTGAAAAAACACGTTTAGCAATGATTAAGTTACTACTTGAGCCTGTGAATATGTTAATTCTAGATGAACCAACAAATCACTTGGATATGAAAACTAAAGATATTATAAAAGAGGCACTAAAAGATTTTGATGGAACTTTAATTTTAGTATCTCACGATCGTGATTTTTTAGATGGATTAGCAGAGAAAGTTTTTGAATTTGGGAATAAGCGTGTAAAAGAACATTTTGAAACTATTACTAGTTTTTTAGCGCATAAAAAAATGGAAAGTCTACGAGAAATTGAAAAATAAGAATTGTATTTTAAAGAATTTTATAACTAAAAAATCCCAATCAATTGATTGGGATTTTTTTATATAAGCAAGAAATTAAAAATCTATTTTACTTGATCTACAACAGCCTTAAAAGCTTCTGGGTTGTTCATCGCTAAATCTGCAAGAACCTTACGATTCAATTCAATATTATTAGCTTTTGCTTTTCCCATAAACTGTGAGTAAGACATTCCATATTGACGAGCTCCAGCGTTGATACGTTGAATCCATAATCCACGGAAAGTTCTCTTTTTATTTTTGCGGTCTCTATAGGAATAAACCATTCCTTTTTCGACTGCATTTTTAGCTACTGTATAAACGTTTTTTCTACGTCCAAAGTAACCTTTTGCTAGCTTCAATATCTTTTTTCTTTTAGCTCTTGAAGCAACTGAATTTACTGATCTTGGCATAATTTCATTTGTTTTTTGTAGTAGGCGTCAAAATTTAATTTGAACTTGTATGTGCTCTACTCCAAGGTTAATAATTAAATTCCCTTTAACTTTAAATTATTTTAAAGTTAATTGTTGTAAAATGTTAGCTCTATCTGATTTATGAACTAAACCATCATGAGTTAACTTTAATTTACGTTTTTTACTCTTTTTAGTCAAAATATGACTTTTAAAAGCGTGCTTTCTTTTAATTTTTCCAGTACCAGTAAGCTTAAAACGCTTCTTAGCACTAGATTTGGTTTTCATTTTAGGCATCTTTCTTCTACTTTTTTTATCTTGCTTATTATCTTTAATGCTAAAATTTATTTCATTTTTAGCATTTTTTTTTTCTTCGGATGCAAAAGTAACTCTTTATTTGGGTTACTGAGCGTAGTCGAAGTCTTATTTCTTTTTTGGGGCTAGGTACATAATCATACGTTTACCTTCTAATTTAGGCATTGATTCTACCTTACCATATTCTTCAAGTTCTGTTGCCAATCTTAAAAGTAAAATATGTCCCTGATCTTTATAAATTATAGATCTACCTTTAAAAAAGACAAATGCTTTTAATTTAGCGCCGTCTTGTAAAAATTTGATCGCATGTTTCTTTTTAAACTCAAAATCATGCTCATCAGTATTAGGTCCAAACCTAATTTCTTTAACTACAACTTTTGTAGCTTTTGATTTTTGTGCTTTTTCTCGCTTTTTTTGTTCGTAAAGAAATTTCTTATAATCAATAATTTTACAAACAGGCGGATCTGCTTTGGGCGATATCTCAACCAAATCTAATTCTTGTTCTCTAGCTAATGATTTTGCTTTAGAAATTGAATATACTCCAACTTCTATGTTCTCACCAACTAAACGTACTTCGTCAACAAATTTAATGTGCTCATTAATTCGATGTTGATCTTCTTTGATTACTCTCCAAGGCTTTCTTCCCCCTGATCGTCTTTTAATTGCTATGACTTTAGATTTTAAATTAAACTTAAAATTGTTCTAATGTATTATTTATCTCTTTATTTATGAATGATGTGAATTCAGTAATTGTTAATGTACCTATATCACCTTCACCTTGTTTTCTTACTGAAACTGTACCACTTTCTTCTTCCTGTTCACCTACAATTAGCATAAATGGTATTTTATTTAATTCAGCATCTCTAATTTTTCTACCGGTTTTTTCACTTCGGTCATCTATAAGGGCGCGAATTTCGGAATTTTCTAGCAAATTTAAAACTTTTTCTGCATATTTTTGATATTTATCACTAATTGGTAGTATTATAACTTGCTCAGGAGTTAACCAAAGTGGAAATTTTCCAGCTGTGTGCTCTAATAAAACAGCAATAAAACGTTCCATAGATCCAAATGGAGCTCTATGAATCATAACGGGTCTATGCAATTTATTATCTGCTCCTTTATAAGTAAGATCAAAACGTTCGGGTAAATTATAATCAACTTGTATTGTTCCAAGTTGCCAACTTCTGCCTAGAGCATCTTTTACCATAAAGTCTAATTTAGGCCCGTAAAATGCAGCTTCACCATATTCAACTACATAATCTAATCCTTTTTCTTTGGTGGCATTTATAATTGCTGTTTCAGCTTTTTCCCAATTTTCATCGCTTCCAATATATTTATCGCTTTTTTCTTTAGATCTTAAAGAAACTTGTGCTGTGAAATTATCAAAACTCAATGATTTAAATACATAAAGTACTAAATCAATTACATCTTTAAATTCTTTGTCTAATTGATCTGGTGTGCAAAAAATATGAGCATCATCTTGTGTGAAACCTCTTACACGAGTTAAACCATGCAATTCACCACTTTGTTCATACCTATAAACAGTTCCAAATTCAGCAAAACGCTTTGGTAATTCTTTATAAGAATAGGGTTTGTGATTAAATATTTCACAGTGATGAGGACAATTCATAGGTTTCAATAAAAACTCTTCACCTTCTTTAGGTGTTTTTATTGGTTGAAAACTGTCTGCTCCATATTTTTCATAATGGCCAGAAGTAACATATAACTCTTTTTGACCAATATGTGGTGTAATCACCATTTCATATCCAGCTTTCTTCTGCGCTTTTTTCAAGAAATTCTCTAAACGTTCTCTTAGTGCAGCTCCTTTGGGCAACCATAGAGGTAAACCTTGTCCTACTTTTGATGAAAAAGCAAATAATTCTAACTCTTTTCCTAATTTTCTATGATCACGTTTTTTAGCTTCTTCTAGCAATTCTAAATACTCAGTAAGCATTTTTTGCTTTGGGAAAGAAACACCATATATACGTGTAAGTTGATTGTTTTTTTCATCACCGCGCCAATAAGCACCAGCAACGCTCATTACTTTTACAGCTTTAATAATGCCAGTATTTGGAACGTGTCCTCCACGACATAAATCTGTAAAATCTGAATGATCACAAAAAGTGATTTCACCATCAGTTAAATTCTCAATCAATTCAACTTTATATTGGTTGTTCTGACTTTTATAGAAATTCAAAGCATCCTCTTTTGAAACTTCACGCATTTTAAACTCATGTTTTCCACGAGCTAATTCAAGCATCTTTTGCTCAATATCCTTAAAATCTTTATCTGAAATTACATTGTCACCTAAATCAACATCATAATAGTAACCATTTTCAATTGCAGGGCCAATTGTTAACTTTACATCTGGATAAATTGAAGTAATAGCTTGTGCTAATACGTGCGCAGAAGAATGCCAAAAAGTCTTTTTTCCTTCAACATCATTAAAAGTAAATAAGACTAAGTTCCCATTTTCAGTTAGTGGGGTTGAGGTTTCTACTGTTTTCTCATTAAATTTTGCCGAAATTACATTTCTAGCAAAACCTTCACTTATATTTTTAGCAACATCCATAGGAGTGCTTCCTTTTTGAAAATCTTTAATTGTGCCGTCTGGTAACGTTATTTGAATCATATAATTTTATTAAAGTTG
>Ga0075113_1000352_pt1 | contig 13663 bp, 3 predicted proteins | sample AntAceMetag02UKA_FD_69788 | JGI IMG/M metagenome (GOLD analysis project Ga0075113, IMG submission 69788) | Saline lake microbial communities from Ace Lake, Antarctica - Antarctic Ace Lake Metagenome 02UKA | ecosystem: Environmental > Aquatic > Non-marine Saline and Alkaline > Saline | place...
ACTCTTTGAGCTGCCCTTGCTGCTTCAGCCTCGGTCATTCCTTTACCTATTTTGGCATTATACGTAGCTAACCAGCCTATAGTAGTAACAGCCTTATCTGTGTACATGATTGGTTTCATTCCCACCCGGCCAACTTTATGCATTAGATTTACATAAGCGTTTTTATCAGTTTTCGCAAGTTCTTGTTGAATTCTATTATAAGAACGCACCATCATCTGTGGATCCATGCTCTCTACCATTTTAATAGTCTCTAATGGATGGGATATCATCTGGAAAGCAGCTGCCATGATATGATGCGGTCCTGCTTCCCGTAAATAAAACCCAAGAGATGGAGCTTGTTTTAACACAGTGAGCATATTAAAAGATAGATATGCTATAGCCATATTGTTCCTTAAGATCCGGGAAACTCTTGCTCCTTCGGTATAGGTCTTATACATATTGGGGGAGGCATAATCATTGACATATTTCTGCAGCCAGAGTGCAGCCTTGGTTCCATATTTCTGTTTTAACGCATCTTTAATAGCCTGGTCATTCTGTATGTACTGGAGGTCTTTAATAAGCTCCTGTGAGTTGATGTAATGTTCCTGTTTATCAATCTGTTCTAACCAGATCGCAGTAGCTCCTAACCTGATAGGAACCTGGTGTTCATCAGCCATATTAATACGACCTAAGGTAAACTTCTTTTCTGCATACCCTTTTCTCCAGGCATTTCTTACGGCAAACTGCTGCCCCATTTCATCACCGATACCAAGATCCTTAGATTCAAGATCCTGTCTCATCATCGGGAAATAGGCCTTCTCTTTTCCCATATCAACATTTTTATCCCGGATAAAAGCTTTATTAAGGCGTTCATACTCTGCCTCAAAATCTTGCAGCATGTAATCTCCCCAGAGAGATTCGTTTTCTGTGAGCTGGGAAGTTAGCCCTTGGATAATTTCTGGTTTAATTGCATTACCATATACCAGGGCAGCTTTAGATTTTTCATTAAGCATACCTATTTGAATATGTATTACTTCATCAGCGGAGAACGTAAACCCATTGGAGGTAATTTGTCTACTAAGATTCTTAAGGGTGAGCTTTAACTCTTCCATCTTTTTAAGTCCTGCTTCATGCCTTCTATGCCACTGTACAATTTCTGCATCAGTGGCTTTATTCACCTTTTCTACAAACCAATCATTCATGACTTTCCCACCAAGCTTATCAATCATCCTGGTGGGACGAAGAGTAGCAGCCCAGACCCTAAAGGCTGCAGAGGATTTCTGTTTTTCTTTTGTCTCCTTAGATCCGATGGCTTCAAATAGTTCTAAACTATCACCCCGTAGAATTTCCTTAGCAATATCCCTGCTGACATTCTGTCGCATAATCTTCTGGGAAAGATTCTTTTGATACAGTATGTTTCTTCCATCACTGCGAAGCTGCTCTGTTTTGTAGTAGAGCTCGTCAAGCTGATCATAGGTGAATTCCTCCATTCTGAGATCATTTAATTCTGCAACCACATCAGGGAACTCTTTAGTGGTATATTCATTAAAATTTTCCATAATATTCATGAGTTTATCAGCTCGGTAAATAGCCCGCACTTTGCTTCTGAGCTTTCTTAATTTCTGAAGATCGTCTTTGAATAGAGCATCGATCTCTACTAATGTTATTTCTTTTTTAAGGAAACGGTTCTTAACTTTTTCCCCAGTGATAAAATTACTAATATCTTTTCGAATAGCTCCTTCTGTATCCTTTGTCTCTAAGAGTTTATCAATCTGTTTTGAATAATTTTCAGAGATCAGTCCCTCGATGCGGAATTTCTTTGAAAACAACCCGGTAAGTATCTCAAGTTTCTTTCCAAAGGAATAATCAACGGTTCCCGGAGGTACTCTTCTCTGGACCCGAGTAAACCAGAACTTCATTTTTTCACGAGCTTTTCTTACCGCTTCACGATTTGCATACATACTTGCAAGTTCAGCTCTCTGTTCTTTAATCTTTTTGTCCCGTTGTTCCCTAAGTGCAGTCATTCTCTCATTGAAGCTTTCAGTTCTCTCTAACAGCTCATCTTCATACTTCTGTTTATCTTCAATAAGTTTTCTTTTTAAAAGAGCTTGGTCAATTGATCCGGATTTATCAAGAACCCTGACTTCCCTCCGGAGTTGTTTAATTTCTGAATTTGAAATGAAGAGATCTTCTTGCGCATCATTGTGTTTCTGCTGCAGGTCTTCAATCTTTACATCAAGCTTTTCCTGTTCATTAAGGAGTTTTTCTATCTCATTATCATATTTTCTCTGGTATTGATTAATTTGAGTTAAAGAGAAATCACCCCGCATGATGGTATCTTTTAATTCTTGATCCTCGGCTATGTTTGCAATCTTGACTCTATCAGCTGCTGAAATACCTGCTTCTATATCGGTTTTTATCTCGAGGACATCATCAGATCGAAAGGTTGAAATAGCTCCCTGGTCTCCTTTACCAATGTAGTATGCCCGGGAACTACGGCGAACCTGCTTGCTAATAGATGCACGTAGATTATCCCTGTCTTTAGTAGTGAGCTTTCCATTCTCATGCTTGGTCACAGCACTAAATATTGCTCTAGGAAGACCAACTCCATAGAAATCGTCTCTATTATCAACTATCTCTTGAAGGAAGGACGTGAGGCCATCCTCTGAGCTTATACGTTCAAGAAAGTTGGATGCATATATCTGTTCATCGTCTGGGGCATTTCCCAGCCGAAAGGCTTCTGCAAGAAATTCTTTACCTACTTTAAAATCATCATCTTCAGCATCGAGGCGGTTATTAATCATTTGACGGAGATCTTCTACTGTATCAGCTTCAGCAGCAAGTTCTAATACCCAGGGATAGGTTCGAAAGGTGTGACGCTTTGCTAGTTCTTTTTGTGCCCATTCTTCATTTTGATAAAATTCAAGGTTTTTATCCGGTACCGGAAGACCACGGATAACTGCATCCTGGACAGCTTTTTTATGTTGGGCAACAACCCCTTTTTGAACTGCTGCTCGTTTATTCTGTATAGCATCATATTCCCGGAGCTTATTACTTATATTTATATAAACTCTTTGGTACTGTTTTGAATCTTGGAGTACTGTTTTCAGCTTTTTTCGAAGAACACTAAGCTCTTCTTTATCGTTTGATAACCTTTGATCTATATCGAGAACTGATAGTTCGTTATTTAAGAACTGTTCCCGGAGAGATTTGTCCTTGATCATCGGTGCAATACTTTTCCGAACACTACTATCTTTTTCGCTGCCGAGAAGCATATTATCAATGTTTTCTGCTACTGAAACCCCAAGAGCAAGTAGGAGACTTTCATATTCGAGCTGCCGGATTGCTTCTTCAGTTCCCTGGGAGATTAACCAATCGGTATAATAGGTTTCAAGGTTTTTGAGTATACTGTTACGAACAGTCTGTAGGTCTTCATCACTTAATCCACCTTTTGATGCTTTGCTATTTACATAGCCTCCCTTCCTAAGTTCTCCAGTTATAATCCCGGTATTAAAATCGCCTAATATACTTTGGAGTCCATCATCAGTCATTAGGGTTTCACGAAACGCTTGTTTTGCTTCGCTTGGAGGCTGTATTTGCTGGGTTTTATAGATAATTTCGAGTTCATTATCAGAAAGTTTGTGCGGTGTCATAGCCCGAACAAAGTCGATAAATTCACCTAGATTTTTAAAATCTTTCGCTTCATTTACTAATTCAGGATACTTCTTGACTAATTCATTTCTTTCTTTAGACTTCTTAGCCCATACACTATCTTTGTATGGTTCAAGTATTTCATCGGGTACCATGTACCCCTCTTCAAAGAGAGTCTGTATGGGATTATCTGAAAATGAAAATCGAATATTATTTTCCCATACAAACCTACTGGTAGAGCTGCTAAACTGTGAACGCCCAGCATATTCTTCCCATAATGGTTCTTTGCCGCCTAGTTCCATATAGGAAGTTGCTTCACCCTCTTTATCAATATGCATAATGTCTCTCATAACACCGTATTTACTATCCTGGGTAGTATGTGCCTCTGCAACCATATCCTCAAAATGCGCCCTATTGGTTGTGCCGAGCATGACATATCTTCCGTTAACACTTCTCATTGCCTCATATGCTGACTTGAAGGAAGGTGTTTTTATAGGACGGGTTTCTATTGCTTTGAAATAAGAATCAACAATGATATAAACAGATTTATTCTCTTGTGTAATAGTATCTGATAGATGTTCTGCCAACTGCTTAGGTTGAAGCATAATATCTTTTTCTAGTTTTCTGGCATCAATTTTATTCGGATCGTAGCTTATAGGCAGCCACTCAATATTACCTTCTCTTTCGTATAAAAGCTTAAATTGTGTATGGTCAAGTATAATATGTCCCTTTAACCCCGGAACATCAGCAGCATATCTTTTTGTTATGTTTATATCAGGTCTACTTTGGTCAATGTTTCCACTTGGATGGTTGTGCATGAGATAGTAACCAGTTGCACCGAGTCTCTTCATCCTGCTTTTCATGTTGTATTCTAATTTACCCGGGACACCGGTCTCTGCTGCAATAGTAGATCCAGGGAGTCCAGAGGACATAGCGTTATGAGCAAGAATTTCACCATTATCATCTATGTAGATAATGTGGAAGAACTCTAACTCTGGATTTCTGTATATGGAAAATAATTCTGCAACTGCTTGTGGAGATTGTACGACAGTACCGGTAAAGTCTACTCTTTTTGTGCTTTTCCAGTCTTTCCGTATGGTGGGGACGGATCTATTATCATCGAATGGTTTTCTGAATAACGAGTCTGTTTCTTCAATTCCGAATAAGTCGAGTTGTTCTTGGACATTTTCGTCGATTCTTTTAAGGTCTTCTTTATCATAATTATATCCCTCGTCATGTTTAACATACTCCACCCCATCATAGGAGTCAATGTCTTTATCGTCGAATAAATCTCTGAGTTGATAGCGTATGTCTGGGTTGGTGGGGTCAAATGTTCCTTGGTTCTCAACAGATTTAACTTGATTAGACTCCCATGCAACGTATACAGTTTCACCTTCTTGAAAGTTTTTATCGATAAATCCGTCATACCCTAGGGTGTCTTTTACAGCTCTACTTACTAATAAACCTCTGTCACCAGTAGCATTAGCAAGTTCACCCATATTATCAACGGCACTATCGCCCTCGTCATAGATAAGACTTGCTACTTCTCTGATAGCTGATGCTTCGCTCATTTCATAAGTATTTACATAGTTCGATAGAAAACCGTCTTTATAGTCGGCTAAATCTTCATATTGTTCTACTTCCAATTTAACTATTCTACTTATAATTAAGCCTAAATTCTTCCTTGAGAATCCTTTCATGTTTATAGGAATTGGATTATTTATATTTAGATATACTTCCATCACAGCGCCATCTCTTGAATAACCAGAAGCGGTAGCTCTGTCTAAAGCAAAGTAAAAACCTTTTCCAAGTGCTGATCCATGATCTCCTATTTTATTATGTAAAAACTCATTAAAACTTTCATTTGTCCCATAATACACAACAAGAGGCTTTCCCTCTTCATCAACAACCTTACTATCACCAAACCAGTTTTTAAAGGCGGTGGAGTCGGTGGGTGGGGAGAGTTGGAAGCGGATGTCCCCAAGTTGCAATCGTTTTCCTGGAGCTAATGGATAGGTTAATTGGTATTCCATCAATGCTTTGTTTATATCTTTAGCTTCCTTTATTGGTCTATCGCCATAAGGTCCCCTATCATCAAAAAAACTTACTTGATATTTATAATTATCGCCTTTTGTGTATGGGTGTATAGCTGCTATTTGAGTTCTTGATTTATTTGTCCATCTAGCAGTTTTTGTTTCAGCTCCAGATTTAAGCCTTTCTAAAGTTTCTCTTAATGCTATACGCTGTCTTTTAATTATATCTAACAGCTTTCCATCTGTCTTTGGCTCTTCTCTTGATTCTAATTCCTTAATATTTTCATTAGCATCTGATAACATAGCTTGAGAAACTTCATCGTTTGTAGTGGTCTGAAACCGTATATCCGCATTATCCGGGGAAAATGCACCGGAGTTGTTTACTGATTTTATTTGGGTGGGGTAGAAGGCAACTATTTGACTCATTTCATCTTCTTTTAATCCAGAAAAGCTCTTTTGAATTATCCCATCATACCCACTTCTTATTAATTTCTTTCTAAATGAGATAGCCTTCTTTGTTGTGTTTAATGCCATTATTTCAGGAACTTCTATGAGATAGGGATTTTGTAATGATAGATAAACAGGAATTATGTTTGCACTATCTTTATCAGCATAAATACTTGCTATTAAAGCATCTTTTGTGAAAAATGTTCCCAAAGCAGCTGACCCATGATATCTTTCTGTATTCTTTCCTGCGTTTGTATCAAAAACAGTAAATCGTTCATTCGTCCCATGATAAACCACCAACGGCTTCCCACTTTCATCAACAACCTTACTATCACCAAACCATTTATTAAAGGCTTTAGAGTCTGTGGGAGGGGCTATCTGGAAACGTGGTCTTTCAACATTATTATCAACCTGAAATCTCGTTCCGTCAGTATCAGTTACTGTATTCTGGTTAAGTGCTGAATAGGCTTGTGAAAGAAGTGCTTTGATATCTGCATCAGTAGTAGAAGTAATACCGAGTTTTTTTAATATTGTCCGGATAAAGTTTTTGATTTTCTCCATTAGAGAGAGTTCAATCTTACCATCTCTTTGAAATTTCTCAGCCATAGCAGCAAAGTACTCATCAGCAATATAAGCTTTGTTGTTTTCGTCAGTATTGCTCCAATAGGCATCTTTTATCGTCTCCCTGATCGTTTTCTCTCCTACTGCATCAAAGAACTTTGTCATTTCGCTCTGAAAATCGTCTCCAAGCAGCATCCTTAGCCCACCATGAGCTGCCCATTCATGGACCCAAAGAGAATCCAGGTCTTTCCAGTTATCATTTGTTTTAACAGTAGTTGCATTTATGTACACAGTCTTGGTTGAGTGGTCATAGGTGCCTCTAATTACACCAGGAGTTAATCCAAGAGACATAGCATCTTTCTGGACATGAGGAGGAAGATCTCTGCCATCGGTTATTATTTTTGTATTGGTACCGGCTCTTTTATCAAGTTCAATGATACGAGCGGTTACTTTCTCTACTTTTTCATTATTTACTGCAGGAGGATCTTTTTTGAACTCATTTTCTGCCTTTTGCTGTTTGTTTTTCTTTATGGAATTTTCCTGATTAGTGGCTGCCGTATCTTTATTCTTTTGGGCCTCTTTAAACTCATCAATATCCATTTCATAGGGAGCTTTATCAATTATTTCATCATAATCTTTAGCAGCACTGTTAATCCGAAATTTTTTAATATTTGGTTTCTTTTTTAAGGATACTTTCACATCTGAGAGTGAATCATAACTACCGTTTATGGTATCAAGGATCTGTTTAATTTCTTCAGCCTTGTTCTGGGCTACCGTGGTTGCATTATAGACCTCATCAGTTTTATGAGCATTCTCATACACTTCTTTCAGTATTACACGAAGCTTTCCGGAGATTACAGCTTCTCCAGTTGATTCCATCTCGGTTATGAGGTTTTCTAAAGCACGGCCGTACATTAGATCCCGTACAGCGTGAGTCGCTTCAGTTAAAGCCTGGACAGATCCTTCTCCACCAAACACACCTACACCAAGATCGAGCACATGCATTCCAAAATTATTTGACACACCAATAAAATCTTCTACCTTTGTTAAAGTAGAAAAAGGAATAGACTTATTTAACCGGAGAGACTGAAGAGATTTACGATCGGAAGCAATTACTACTCCACGGCCATCTATTGTTTCAACCAGCATCCCGGCATCAAGAGCAGCTTTATTAACCATGTCATAAAGTTCCTGGTAATTCTCTTTAGCCAGGGGGGCTATGTAATCATCCTTAGAAACTTCTTGAATACGAACGTTTTGAACACCCCGTTCCTTGAGTGCTTGAAGTTCCGCTTGACTTCCCACAGCTCGATACACCGGAGTATCAAGGACATCTCCAACCTTATACACCTTTACCGGATCCAGTTTTGTTTTACCGCTCCTGGCTTCTTTTATCTGAGTACCTACAATATCCTTGTCATACTCATTTTCTTCAAATAAAACAGTACTCACGGGAACTACGTTAGCTTCTCCGGAGAAATGGACATCAGCATCATACTTTTGAGTGTTTCCTACTCTTGATATCTCTATACCAGTTCCAATACCACCAGATATAAGCCCAAGAAAAGCCATTGTAGGAACCGAACGCAGGAATTCTTTAGCAGAATTATCCATAACCTGACCGAAGGCCACCTTGTCCCATTTCCGGCCATTAGCATTCGTATCAATTGTTTTAATAATATTATCAGTAACATCCCGGACAATAGCCTGTAAACCTTCTTCGGCAGATTCAGCAGCAACACCTTTTACATAATTTAATGCACTAGCCTTTAGTACACGGGAAACAGATCCATTTACTAATGCGCTCCCACCGGTTTTAGTAAAAAGTCCTCCTATCCAGGGTGCAAATACATCAAAAGCGAGTGACTCAACTGCAGCCTCAGCCCAGGAACTTAATTCAGATCCCCAGTTTGCAAGAGACGGGTCCATATACTCTCCGTTCTCATTTTGCATCATAAGTCTATCAACATACCCCGATGCATTTAATAAAGGTTTTACCGCAAACATACTTCCAAGGCGGCCAGCCCAATTGCTAATAAACTGTGCAGTCATTATTGCCGGTGCTGCTGCAGGAATAAGTGCAGAAAGCCCCACCCCAAGTATTCTACCAGCTATGTTCCCTGCAAATGCTTTTCCCATATACGGCATAGTCTGCGCAAAACCATCAAGAAAGGTCTGTGGGATCCAGTTCTTTACTTTATTAAAATCCGGCTGAGAATTAGTAAAGGTTGTAATATCTTTTCGAAGCAGGTCATACATTTCAGTACGTTCTTCTTCAGACACTTTAGCTTTGGTTATCTGGTCACCCCGCTGTTCAAATTCTGCATAGGCTTTATTTGCTTCCCCGGTATATTTTACAGTACTGGTGAAATAGTCCCAGTTTTTTCGAACATCAAGGCTCATGTCATATCCAGCAACTTCGTTTAATACCTTGTTGGGATTGCGGTAGATATATTCAGGAGAGTAGGTTGTCTTACTTCCCAGGTAGGAGGCTATCTGGAGCTTTTCAGTTTCTTCTTCCGGGTTATCTGACATCTGAACCAATCTGTTTACTCTATCGGCAGCCACTTTGTACCCTGCAGGAGAAAAGGCACTTATATCAAAGTCTGGAGAATCGTTCTTCATCAGCTTTGTACTTATACCTTCTGTGTACATATTACGTATGGGCGTCTGTTCACGATATTTCTTGGCAAAAGTAGATTCTGGTCTGGATACTGGTTCAAACTTCATTATTCCTCACTTATTTTGTTGGAAATAGGTATTGGTCTAAGTATGCGTATGCTTCTTTATAATCTTTTCTTCTACTATCTGCATAATCTTGCATTCCTTTTGTAGTCATGCCTTTCATGTTTTTAATTTCGTTAAGAATATCTGCCTCAGTCATTTTATTAATACTGTTATTAGCTCTTATATCTTTTTCCGATGGTATTGATATGGTAACGGCCTTTTCTGCAACGGTTACTTGAGCATCGGGAGATCCGATGACCTTAGCTTCCATTTCTGCAAACTTTTCCTGCTCTAATACTTCAGCTTTGTTTACCTTAATATTTCTTGATTTTTCATATTCATGCCAAAATACAGATCCCTTATCGTCCATTACTCCTACATATAACGCTGTCTGGTTATTATCAGAATCCGGTACAACTCCGTACTGTAAAGCAATGGTTGTTTTAGCAGGGTCCGCATCTGGATATTGTTCTTTAAACATATCTACAATTCCCGGAAGAAGGGTGGCATTATCTACCACAAACATAGGACCGTGATTATCTTCAAAAATGGTCATGGGTATATCACCAAATTTTTTAACAAGTTCCTTTTTTGCGCCTTCTACAGCAAGATTGTAGGCAACATTCATATACCCGGCAGGATTGTGATGAGCTGTTTCATACATTGTCCATACAAATTGATCAAAGTCTGATTGATTACCCTTTTCGTCTGTACCTGGTATCCAATCTCGCGCAGAATCCTTACCATACTGATAGTCCATAAATGCCTGGATACGAGAATCATCGTTGATAAAAGACTTTAACGTATCTGCTACAAAGTCTGGAGAATCCTGGTCTTCATTACGGTCAAGCTCCTCAGTAAAGGCTTTCCACATGGTAGAATAATAATGGTTTACCGCTGTTGTATTTTCTTTTCCACCGGCATAGAGAACTGCTTGTTCTTTGATAGCTGTATCAGCATCCTTAATTTGCTGTGTTGGTCCATATTTCCCAACAAGAGACTCTAAAGTCTTTCTATCATCTCCTGAGATTTCACCACGGAGATAAGCATTCGATATTTCTCTCATCTCTTTCTCGGGAGATTGATTTCTCTTTATTACTAGTTGTTGAAGATCAAAGAATTTAGCCTCTTGAGATACTTGAAGTTGAAGGTTTTGTTTTGCTTTAAAGTTCTCAGTTGCACCATCTTTTATAGCGGTTTCAACTTCCTTTGCAAACTTATCATCATACATAGAATTAAGAAGCTCTTTATCTTCTATCTTTTGTTTCTGTGAAGGTTGCTCATAATACAAGCTACCCTGTAACTCTTTGCTTACATTAGGAGCTACTCCTTCAGTCTTTGTTGAGTATTTGTCTAGTAATGCAGTAGCAATACCATCATCATGTTCTGTTTTTGCCTGTTTAACTAGATCTATTTTCATATTTCTTGCCCTGAGATCATTATGATACAGTCCCCACTTTGGGCTATCTTCTATATCCTCTACAGAGGAAGTTCCTGCCCGAACATCAAGCATCATAGAAGAGAACATATCATCCAGATTATTGTCTTCCTCAATCTCGGCAGTATCTAGCCAGCTCTCTCGTGCGTTATTGGAAAACCTATCAGTAAGACCATCAAATTTATCCAATACAGAGGTAACCGTAAGACCGTCTTGTTTTTGCAAAGTATCAAGCTCTAGTGATAGTTTGGAAACTTTTGCTTTGTAGGCATTGTCATTTTCTATGTCTTTATTGAGAATGTTTGATTTTAATGCAGACTTCATATTTTCAGTTTTCGCATACTCAAAAAGATTATTTTCTGTATCGGTATTAAGGTTTAAGAGCATGTTTTCTACTTCACCTTCATAGTCTCCGGCAAGAGAAGGGTCTTTCTGATTTATTGCATTAATAATTCCTTCAACATCTTTAGCTTCTATCCCTTTATTGAGCAATTCATCAAGAGCTATATTAAGATAGGAAGAGTTTGCATTATTTTTAAGGATGTGTATCTGTTCCTGATAAATAGCCTCAGATCTGAATTCTCCTGCTTGATAAAGTCTTTCAAGAGCATCTAATCCAGTTTCAAGAGTCTCTGTTGGTTTTGCACCGCTTGAGATAAGAGAAGATACGCTGGTTACTACTGACCAGTTTGCATCTTTCCCGGCCTGAAGATCAAACCCGGCTATCACGTTATTTACATTATTCTTCTGATTTCCCAAGGTGGGATAGAGTACATTCGCTTCAAATCGAGCAGCCTGGTTCTCATCAAATGCCCCTCGTATATTTATGTCATAATATTCCTGAATTTCAGAGGACATGCGTTCTGCAGCACCATCCCGGTCAAAGTCCGGAGAAGACCAATTAGCATTAAATTCTGTGGCCTGGTTCTGGATAAATGTCTGAAGTTCTACATTTCGTTTCTGGGACTCTGCAGCAAACCGATACTCAGCTGCCTGATCTCTTTTTGATTTCTCCTGTGCACCAATATTACTGATAGTGGATCCAATATTTCCTACTGATTGAGCAAGACCTTGTAAGCCGCTAAAATCTAAGTTTCCCATGTCTCCCCCTAATAAATTGACTTCCAAGGTTTGGAACTATTATATGCACTGTATCCCCACTGTTGAAGGTTATTTGCCAGCCCCTGTTTCATAGGAGATTCTACTTTTTTATTAAACCATCCTGCATCATAGCCAGACTGGACTACAGAACTTCCCACACCAAGTACGGTTGAAACAGTATTAAGAGCTAAATTAGTATTGGTATTCTGAATAAACTTATCCAGACCTTCCTGGTTTAGTTTAATCTGCTTATTATACTGCTGATCATTTCTTCCAATAAAAGCATTGAATGAATCTCCGCTTACTCCGGTGGCAACTGATCCGGCAAGGATAGATCCTTTGTCGGTTTCTCTTTGTGTAACCAGATCCTCTTTGGCTCTTTCGACATCTTCACGAGCTACCTTTTTATTTTCTTTGGCTTGTAGACCTTGACCTATTAAACTGATTGCTCCAGCCCCAAGGGAAAGGAACATTGCCAATGCTGTAAACATTATCTACCTCTCGTACTGTCGTCTGCTTTGCTCGATTGCAAGAATACGCAGATTATAGATCTCATTTGTACTGATCTCAATCTGCGGTTCGTCCTCGTATTTTCCACTATAGGGAGCTGATACTTTCCCGGTAAAACTTTTGGAATTATCAAAACCTTCAAAAAGAATCTCTTCACCATCTACTACAAGAGATCCTCCTGACGATTCAGCCACATAGAGACTGATATCATTTATTCTTGACTTCTTTCCTGTTTCGGTAGGAGCTACCAAAGGAAGTGTCTTTATACTGGACTCAAAGGTCTTCCCTATCCAATACGGCTGATCCACATCAAGTCCAATACTTCTATAAATCATTCCATAGGGATCGGATAAAACTTCTACTTCTTCTTTTACCCACTCTAGTCCTACTGAGTCGTAGAATATGAGGTAAACAGTCTCTCCTATATATTCGTCACAGGGTATATATGCCATTTGTTACTCCACGGTGAAAGAGCGTGCTGCTCGGACTTGTAAGGTAAATGTCTTTTGATATCCAGTCTCCTGATTCCCTGAGGTGAAATCTATTTTCCCTGCATATCCCGTAGCATTCTCCCAAGAACTCCAATAATCATCATCTGCAAAATCTCCTAAATCAGCCACTTTGAGATTTAAGTACATTTGTTCTAATTCATATAAAGAAGGCAAAAACCAATCATCATATCCTCCATGCGACAGCTCAGAGCAAAGTCTTGCAGCACCACCCGTACCAGCGGTAATAAGAACAGTATTTGCTGCCCCTGTCCCTATTTCTTTTGAAGTTCCCCTAATAAAAACTGTGGGTGATCCCCATATAGAGTCATCAAATTCTGTAGCAATTGGAGCTGCTTCATATGCCGTTGAACCAGATTTGTAAAAAATAATTCCACCGGCTGGACCAGGGTCACCAACATCATAATTAATAGTCCACTGAGCATACAATGTAACAGCATCAGTTGGCATAGGGAAAGTACTAGCAGGGGCTCTGTCTGTACCCGATCCATTCGCTGCAGTATTCCAAGTACTAAAGGTAGACCCTGTTTTTGTTGCAGAGTTACTTGCTACCGTTATTTCTTCACTTGCTTGATAGTTTACGGTTCCAGGAACTGATCCACCGTCACTTCCGTTCCCGTCATAGGCCATTGCATAGGTTGCTGCCCACTTAGCATAAAGGATAGTATCTGACGAAGGCATGGTATAAGGATCATCTTCTTGATAGG
>Ga0075113_1000356_pt1 | contig 13543 bp, 10 predicted proteins | sample AntAceMetag02UKA_FD_69788 | JGI IMG/M metagenome (GOLD analysis project Ga0075113, IMG submission 69788) | Saline lake microbial communities from Ace Lake, Antarctica - Antarctic Ace Lake Metagenome 02UKA | ecosystem: Environmental > Aquatic > Non-marine Saline and Alkaline > Saline | place...
TATTCAAAAGATAAACTCATGTTATAATATTAATTATATGAAGAAATACAAGTTTATAGTATTAAATATTTTGTTTTTATTTTTTGCTTTTAATATAGCATCTGCTGAATCGTTGGAAATTTCTTTTGTGGACAAATTAAGATATTCTCAAGATTCTTTTTTTGCAGGTGAAGATATAAGAGTTTATGCTACCTTACAAAACAATTCAGGTTTTGACCTTCAAGGAATTATTTATTTTGATGATAATGAAAAATTTATAGGAGATTTTAATTTTTTTATAGCAGATGGTAGAAATATTGAAACTTGGGTAGATTGGCGTCCGAGTGAAGGAGAACACAATTTATTAGTAAAGATCTCTAATCTTAAGAAATTGGAAATTGCTAAAGTGCCTAAAGAAGTTGTGCTAGATGAAGAAATTATAACTACAAAAAAAATAGATATAGATATTGATACTGATAAAGATGGAATTGGAAATAAAGAAGATTTAGACGATGATAATGATAATATTTCTGATAAAAAAGAAATAGAGCAGGGAACTAATACTTTGGTTTTTAATGAAGTAGTAGTTGAAAATATAGAACCTAAGACAGAAACAAAAGCTAATTTAAATGACTCTATTGAAACAGAGACTAAAAAAATAATTACAGGTGATATTATGGAGGATTTAAAGAGTATTACAGAAGCTACTTTAGAAAAATCAAAGGATTTAACAGGTACAACCAAGAATTTTTTAGAAAAACATAAGGAAACAATTGATGAAGAAATAGATAAAGATAAGAAAATAGAATTAGCTCAAAAAGAATTACAAGAGTCTTCTGAAAATTTGGAAGTAAAAGAGGGGGTTAACCTTTATACAGCGAATATTTTGGATGCTGTTCCTAGTGTAAAAGAAATGTATAGTTTTATTTTGGGAATTTTAATTTATATCTTAAACACTTGGTGGTTGCTGTTAGCGACAATTGGATTAATTTTTTGGCTATTATATAAATATTTTAGACATAGAATGATGTTAAGAAGATTTTAGTATCTAGTATTTATTATAAAATAGAAATGGCGCTCACAAAGTGAGCGCCATTTTTATTTTATAATTTGAATATTTTAAATGGTCTTTTTCATTCTTAAAGTATTTAAGGAGAGAGAAGCTATCGCTCCTAAAATAAAAGCTGTTTGTATAGAAGTAAAATATGAAATAATTATAATTAAAGCCAACATCAATGATCTTCCTATGTTAACGGCCATTTCTTTTATAACAGTAAATTCATCAACCAAATGACCTTCGTCAGAAGCTTTTTCATATACCATTGCGTCAAAAGGAATACGCATAAATATTCTAGTTAATTTATGGTAAGCATCTATAATAAATATTTGGAAAGCTGTTCCAATGAAAATTTTTAACATCCACCCTAGAGCATAAAAAATGGTTCCATATTTTAGAATTTTGTCTTTCTTCGTTTTTTTATTATCAGCATAATTACCAACACATAGTTGTAAAATGATAGTAACTGCTACAATTATTGAAGAAATGATTCCTAATTCCAGATAGTTTCCGTCTAAAATTTGAAACATAAAAATAGGCCAAATTATTCCACCAATAACTCCTTCACCACCGTCTGCTATAAATGCAAACATTTCAGGCCTTCTTTTTTTTGAAAAGAAATTTTTCCAGGTGGTTCCAACTGACCAAGTGAACCGTTCTTTGGTTCGAGGAATATTTAGTAAAGGAATTACAGACAATATATAAAGAATTACGGCTATAATAAAAAGAACATTAAAAGAATATTTGGTAATTATGTATCCTGCTAATAAAGGAGTAAAAATTGCTACTGCATTTTTAGTAGCGGCCATAACACTAATTTCACGTGCTCTATTTTTCTTTCCCATAAATTTCGCTAAATCCACGTTGAAAGGGATCCAATAAAGTAATCGATAAAGAGTTAAAGATGTAATAATGAGAGGAATATATATTTTATAATTTGTTTCGTTTGTAAAATAAAAAAAGACAAAATATAAAGCTCCGAAAATAGTAGCTACTTGCAAAGATCTTCTAAAACCAAAGGTATTAAGGTACTTAGTTGTAATAGCTAACAATAAACAGAAAAGAATATATCCAACTAGATAGAACCAAGCTACTGATCTTAGATCTTGTCCAAAAAGATTAAAAAGAAAAATAGGCATGTAAAGCCCTAAAAGCCCAGTGGCAATAAAAGTAATAGTTCTGTTTTTATGTAAAGCGATGAATCCTTTGGAGACGCTGGAACCTAAAAATTTTTTTTCAAAAGATGTACTCATAATTTCAAGTGAGGATTTATAAAAACGATTATGTAATAATATGTTTTTATATAATCCGAGCGATGGAAATATATGTTTGCTTCATATATTCTTTATATTTTAACATATAGATTTTAAATTGTTTTTGGTATTGGGGAAAACATATTGATTTTTAATTAATAATTGATATCATATTAACAGTTGGATGATAGTCGAGATTAATCCATAAATTATAAGTATTTATTAAATAAGTAAAATTAAATAAAATTATGTCAGAGACTAGAGATGTTGAATTTTTGGAATATGTAGTTAAAGAATTAGTAGACACACCAGAAGCAGTTAAGGTAGATAGAAAGGTTGATGAAATGGGAGTTTTGATTACTCTTGATGTTGATTCAGCAGATATGGGTAAAATTATTGGTAAGAGCGGAAATACTGCTAAAGCTATTAGAACTTTACTAAGAGTTGTTGGAATGAAAAACAATTCTAGAGTTAACTTAAAAATTAACGAACCTGAAGGAAACGTAAGACCTTCAGCTCCTGTGAGTTCAGAAGCTCCAATAGTAGAAGCTCCTGTTGTTGAAGATCCAGATGCAAACGCAGGATCTGTGGATGATGCTATGGAAGATTTGAAATCACTTTAAAATTATTTTAGATTTAAAAAAAAGAGCGACAGACTAAAGTCTGTCGCTCTTTTTCTCGTATTTTGATGTTTTTTATGTTTTAATATTTATATGAACTTCCATATTATTACAATTTTTCCAAAGTCTTTTGATTCATATCTAAATGAGTCTATTTTGGCACGAGCTATTAAAGACAAAAAAATTAAAATTAAATTTTATAATCCAAAGGATTATGTTAAGTCGGGGCGGGTGGATTTTAAACCCTATGGAGGTGGTCCTGGGATGGTAATGAAAGCCGAACCAGTAATTAGAGCTATTGCTAAAGCTATTGGTAAAAAGAAAAATTTTAAAATTTTATTTTTATCTCCTAGTGGAAAAAAATTTGATAATAAATTAGCAAAACACTATTCTAAAAAATTTAAAGATATTGTTATAGTAAGCGGAAATTATGAAGGAATAGATGCCCGAATTAAAAAAGTTTTTAAAATGCAAGATATTTCAATAGGGGATTATGTTTTAACTGGAGGAGCTTTGCCAACCATGGTTATGATTGATGTTATTTCAAGGCAGATAAAAGGAGTGTTGGGTAAAGAAGAATCGTTGGAAGAAAATAGAATTTCTAGTTCAGAAGTCTATACTCGCCCAGAAGTAATAAAATATAAAAAGAAAGAATATAAAGTACCGAAAGTTTTATTATCAGGAAACCACGCGGAAATTGATAAGTGGAGGAAAGAAAAATAATTAATCTTATTAAATTTTGTTTGTTTTAATATTTTAACGATTTAATGATATAATTAAATAAATGCAAACTCGTAAAAAAATTATAGTTCTTCGTGGAGGACCTAGTTCAGAATATGAAGTTTCACTGAAAACAGGTGAAAGTATTTTGAAAGCTCTTTCCGATGAAAAATATGATATTTCAGATGTGGCTATTACTAAAGATAACCGGTGGTTTTTGAATGGGGTAGAAAAGAAACCCTCTGATGTCCTTAAAAAAAGTGACTTAGTCTTTAATGCTTTGCACGGAGAATATGGTGAAGATGGAAAACTGCAAAGATTATTAGATACTTTTGGAGTAAATTATACTGGCTCTAAAAATATTCCTTCGGCCTTAACTATGAATAAAGTTTTGACCAAAAAAGAATATAAAAAAGCAGGTATCAAAACTCCCATCCATATAGAAGTAGATAAAGACGATTACAATATTTCTAAAATTTTCAGGACTTTCCCTATGCCTGCTGTTATTAAACCAATAGGACTTGGTTCTTCAGTGGGAATTAGTATTGTTCAAACAGGGATAGAGTTAGATAAAGCTTTGCAAAAAGCTTTTAGTTGTGCCGATAAGGTTATGGTAGAGGAATTTATTTCTGGGAAAGAAGCTACTTGTGGGGTATTGGATAAATTTAGGAATGAAGAAATTTATTCTTTATTTCCTGTGGAAATAATTCCAGAATCTGGATTTTTTGATTACGACGCAAAATATGGAGGAGGAACCAAAGAAATTTGTCCTGGGAATTTTAGTGAAGCAGAAAAATTAGAATTACAAGAATTGGCCAAGAAAGCTCATCAAGTTTTGGGGTTGAGACATTATTCTCGCTCAGATTTTATAATTTCACCTAAAAGAGGAATTTATATTTTGGAAACAAATTCTCTTCCTGGGTTAACTAAAGAATCTCTTTTCCCTAAATCATTAGAAGCTGTGGGAAGTAGTTTAGAAGAATTTGTGGAACATTTGATTAAAATATCTGCATAATTTTATTGGATTAAAAATGTGTTTACTTATGCTAAAGTTTTGGTATAATTCAAAATACTTAATTTAAAAAATTAAGTTTGAATAAGGGCCAGTAGCTCATCTGGTAGAGCGCCGCACTTGCACTGCGGAGGTGGCGGGTTCGAGTCCTGTCTGGTCCACAAAAGGAAAAAGCAGTAGCGACAGCTACTGCTTTTTTTCTTTCTTTTGTGAGGTCAGACATGACTCGAAAGACGGAGGCTGCGAAGCCAGTTTTTTCAGGGAGAAAAATCTGTAGCCGAGTCGGGGTCGAGAACACTTTGTAAAATTTGAGCTTGTGAAAAATTTTACTTAGTGATTCGTGACCGAGTCCTGTCTGGTCCACGAGCAACAATAATATATTATTGTAATAAAAAACCAAGGTTTATGACCTTGGTTTTTTATTTTTAAGAAAAAAAGAAAATGAGTGATTTATCTTCAATTTAATTTTATAGACATTGACATACAATATATATTGTATTACTATTGTAGGTAGAATTTAAGTTATTTTCATACAACCCTTTCATAAGGAGTAAAAAATGCTGACTATAAAAACGTGGTGTCTCCCGCAATCATCGGAAGAAAAATTAAACGATTTGCATAACGCTATCGTTGAGGCAGTAGTTTCCATTTCAGAAACCGCTGTCAAAAACGAAAGTGAAATGCTCAATCTTTTTCCAAGCGACTTGATGAGTTATGGACTGGGGACTGAAATCGTTATTGAAATCACAAAAGTTCCCGCTTTATGCAACCAGAAGACCCGCAACAAACTTGCCAAAGTCGTCGCTCTGGCTGTAAAAGAGATATTTCCCAAAGCAACGGTTGAATGTGAAGCAATCCCAATCAACCATAATGCTGGATTTTATTCCATACAAAAATAACCCTCGGGGAGGAAAACACAGATGAATACAACAATGAGCCGTGCTTTTACAAAAGTAGGTTTGGTTTCTAAAAATGAAACCGCTGAACCTGTAATTCCCAGTGAGTTACTCCCTTACACTGAGCAAATCAAGGAAATTACACGATTGGGCAATTTGTTTGCCCAACACAAAATTCCTATGGGTTTACTTGATCTTGGAACTACGCTCGCATTTAATGCAATGCGTAAAAGAGGAGAAATTAGGGAGGCGTACGATTTTATGCTGGATAGTATGAAAAAAGTCGCCGACAAAAATGGGTTAAATTAAACCCTCATCGTTCATAGCCCCGCCTTGCTTAATCGCAAGTCGGGGCTTTTTTTATGCCATTTCTAATTGAGAAATAATCTGCAACAACTCTAATTCTTTAATTATTTGGTTATGACCTATTCCAGTTAAGTCCACAAAAGTAAAAATCACCTAATTTTATATTAGGTGATTTTTTGTTATTTTTATATGTTAAAATGTAGTTAATGTTAAGTTTAAAGGAAAAAATTAATAAACAGAAATTAAAGACAAAATCTTGGTTTGAAAAAAATGAAAAATATTTAACCATAGGATTTTTTTTGGCAGGACTAGTTATTGATAATTTAACTTTGACCAGAATAGATCGTCTCTACGATAATTTAATCATTATTAGTTATTTGTGTATTGCAGTTTTTAGTATTATTTTAATTAATTTAGCCCAGACAAAAAAAATTATAAAAAATGCACCTCGTTTTGTTAACTTTAGTAGGTATCTTCCTTTAGCATCACAATTTGCCTATGGAGGGCTTTTTAGTGCGTACATAATCTTTTATACAAAGTCAGCTTCTTGGGCAACTAGTTGGATTTTTCTTTTGATTATTTTTGGGCTTTTTCTTGGCAACGAAAGGTTTAGAAAACAATATAAGGAAATTGATTTTCAAATAAATATTTTGTTTCTTGCGCTGTTTTCTTTTATGATTTTCTTTGTGCCCGTTATTTTGAAAAAAATGGGTGATTGGATTTTTATTTTAAGTGGAGTTTTGAGTGTTATCTTAATTTGGTTATTAATCAAATTTATTTCTCGTTTTATATTAAAGATAAATCCGAAAAAGAAAAAGAAAATGATTACTCATATTACTGGAGTTTTTATTATATTTAATTTGATGTATTTTTTAAATGTTATTCCTCCTGTTCCTTTATCAATTAAAGAAATTGGAGTTTATAGAAATATTCAAAAAACAAAAGATGGAAATTATTTGTTTAAAGAAGTTGAAGTTCCTTGGTATTCATTTGGAAATAGGTTTATAGAGATTTCAAAAGGAACTGTATATGTCTATAGTTCTATTTTTGCTCCTACAGATTTAAATACAAAAATAATTTATGAATGGCAAAAATATAGTGAATCAAAAAGAGAATGGGTTGGATACGGAGAAATAGATTATCCAATAACAGGAGGAAGAAAAGATGGTTATAGGGGTTTTGTGTATGCCTCTAATCTGAGTACAGGGGATTGGAGAGTTAGTATAAAAACAAAATCAGATTTAACTGTTGGAAGAATAAAATTTGAAATAATTGACTAATTTAAATATACATTGTTTAACTAAAATATGTGTTGACTTTTTTATGGAAATTGATATTATATAGAAAGTACTTGAATCTTGGCTTGCCAATATTTAGGTACTATGAAAAGAGTCATTATTTCTTTCGGGAAGTTCTGGCTTTTTTCATTTGTATTTTTAGGGTATTTGGTTTTTTGATCTACTCTATAATTTATGGAATAGTAGAATAGAAATTTATTAAATAAGGAGTGATTGGTTTTTGCTTTTGAAAATGTTAAAATCAAATTGGTTATTAATAACTAAAAAAGTAGAAGGTAGAATGTAGAGTTTGGTTTAAAAATTTGCAAAGCAAATTTTTATACATAATACTTGATACACAATATATATTTATTATGGGATTAAAAGATATGATGATGAAGAAAATGTTAAAGTCACAATTAAAAGATGTGCCTGAAGCAGAACAAGAGAAAATTTTAAAACTTGTAACTGAGAATCCAGAGTTATTTCAGAAAATAGGAACAGAAGTGCAGGCTAAAATGAAAGAAGGAAAAGATCAAATGTCTGCCACTATGGAAGTAATGGGAAATTACCAAAATGAACTTAAGGATATAATGAAATAGAAAGTGGAAAGTAGAAAAGTTTAATATTTTATGAATGAGTACAAAACTATTGACATTATGTCAATAGTTTTGTACTATTATAGATAGTAAAAGATCGTTTATATTAATTTTTTCGTTTTTGGAGGTGCGTAATGGGTTTATTTTTTGATCGTGTTATAGGGAAATCAAAGGTTACGGTTATTAGTCATCATCAGAGAACCGGAGGTACTTACATTCGTTTTGAAGCATTAACCATTCTTCTCCCATCAAAAAAGGAGTTTCGGTCTCTTTGGGCAAATTTTCATGCTGACTGGATGAACATTACAAAAGGAGAAAAAAAGATGTCTGTTGTTGAAGTAGTTCTCCTTATGTCAGAAGAAAGTTTCCGAGAAAAATTTCCCAAGGCATCGGCTTCGGCTGAAACGCACAAGCTTCATGAGAAGTTTAAGAATCAGCATTTTCAGAAACCCCAAGCCTCAAATACTCGTTTCATAAGGGAATCAAATCGGGCTTATGGTAGAGGTGTATATGCCTGAAAAACCAGAACCACAACCAAAAAGCTGTTTTTGCAAATATTTTGCAAAAACAGCTTTTTTTAATTCTAACAAAATAAAAATACTTTTATTTTGTTATTTGTTTAATGGAAATTTAAAATAACTAATTTCGTCTATTGGAAGATAAGCACAAAATTTTTTAAAATTTATCTTTAATTTACTATAAATTATTTGTTTTCAAGAGATTGTTTGGAAATTTTTGATATTAAACTGTATTTAAAAATTTCATATTGCATATAATTGTTTATTAACATATAATATTAGTAATTATTCAAAATAGTCTTTATTTATAAATTTTTATCATCAATTATGGAAAAAACACCTCAATTAAGTAGTCAAGAACAAGAAGTTTCTAAGTTTAATTCTCCGGAAGAAGAATTAATTTTTTTAAAAAAACAAATTGAAGCAAAAGAAAAAGAAATTCTACAGGAACCTCAAAAGGAAAATCAAATAGAAAGGGAGCCTCTTCAGGAAAAAACCACTGAAGTTTTGTCACAGTATGCTGAAGCTAATCCTGTTGATGTTTTGACAGAAACTCATCAAATAGATTCTGCAGAAACAGATGCTATTGTTTTAGATTTAGAGCCTAAAGATAGTGATCAAAAAATGGAAGTCTATTTAGGATTACTTGAGGAAAAAGGAATAAAAAATACTTTAACAGTTATTCAGAAAGACGGAGACCCCTCATTGCAGGATGATTTTCACAGAATCCTTGTACAATATGTTAAAAAAGGTTACAGCATTAAAGATTTAAAAGAAAAAACTCCTTTAACTAGTATTTTGCAAACGACATTATATGAAATTTCTTTATTAAAACAAGATGGTAATGAGAAAGGTTTAAAAGAAGCTATTTCATCAATGGAACAATTTTATGCTGGAATGTTGTCTGGTAGTAGCAGTGATATTTTTCATTTCGGTTTAGAAATTGCTTTACCTAGTAATAATGATGAAATAATTTTTTATATTACAGTTTCTAATAACAAAAAGGATTTATTTGAAAAACAAATTTTAGCTATTTTCCCTAATGCGAGAATAAAAGAAGAAAATAATGATTACAGTATTTTTAAAGAAGGTTATATTTTAGCAGGATCACAAATGTCTTTGGACAAAAAACCTGTGTATTCAATTAAAACATATGAAGAATTTGATTATGATCCTCTTAATATTGTAATGAACTCTCTTTCAAAATTAAGTAAGGAAGAAGGAGGGGCCATTCAAATTATTTTTAATTCTGATTCTAACTCTCATAATTATAATAACAAATATAAGGAAGCTCTTACAAAAATTCAAAAAGGGGTTCCAGAAAGTGAAGCCTTAAATATGCCCGAAACAAATTTAGGAGAAGTTTCTAAGGTATTAGGGGAAGTATTTAAGACTTCTAAAAAACCTTCAGATTTAGATACTCCAGCTATTATAGATGATTTATTAGTTGAAAATATTAAAAAGAAAATTTCGAGTCCAATTATACAAACCAATGTTCGTTTTTTAAGTTCGGCTGAAACACAAAATCGTGCAGAAGATATTCTGTCAGAAATGGAAGCCTCTTTTAATCAATTTGAAAATCCGACAGGAAATAAAATAGTATTTAAAAAATTGAATAAAAAACCTTTAAATGAATTAGCTCATAGATTTTCTTTTAGAGAATTTATTGTAAAAAATAATGTTCCATTAAGTATTAAAGAAATAACAACACTTTTTCATTTTCCAAATACTAGTACAGGTTCAGTTCATCAATTAAAAGAATCTAAAGCAAAATCTGCTCCAGCTCCATTAGTTTTACCAAAAGAAGGGATTTTGTTAGGAACTAATACTCACCATAATACTCAAACAAATATTTTTATGTCTCCCGAAGACAGATTAAGACATTTTTATGTTATAGGACAAACAGGAACAGGTAAAACAGTTCTCTTAAAAAATATGATTGTTCAGGATATTAAGAATGGTGAAGGCGTTTGTTTTATTGATCCTCATGGTTCAGATGTTCAAGATATTTTAGCGAATATTCCTCCTGAAAGATATGAAGATGTTATATATTTTGACCCAGCAGATACTGATTATTCAATGGGATTGAATATGCTTGAATATGATGCTAGTTCTCCTGAACAAAAAACTTTTGTAGTTAATGAGATGTTGTCTATCTTTAATAAACTCTTTGATATGCAGTCTGCAGGAGGACCGATGTTTGAACAATATTTTAGAAATGCTGTGTTGCTTGTAATTGATGATCCAAAAGATAATCCTACTTTATTAGATATACCTAGAATATTAACTAATAAAGAATTTAGAGATGAAAAATTAGCAAAATGTACTAATCCTATAGTTACTCAATTTTGGAGAGAAATTGCTGAAAAAAGCGGAGGTGATGCATCATTAGAAAATATAGTGCCTTATATTACAAGTAAATTTGATGTATTTTTAAGTAATGACTTAATGCGTCCAATTGTAGCTCAATCAGAATCTACCATTGACTTCAGAAAAATAATGGATGAAAAGAAGATTCTTTTGGTTAATCTAAGTAAGGGGCGTTTAGGAGATATAAATTCTCATTTATTAGGATTAATTATTGTTGGTAAAATTACAATGGCTGCTCTTTCTAGAGCTAGTTCTTCTGAATTTCCTCCTTTTTATCTCTATATAGATGAATTCCAAAATGTAACGACTGATTCTATTTCTGTAATTTTATCTGAAGCAAGGAAATATAAATTGTCACTAAATATGGCTCATCAATTTATCGCACAATTAAACGAAGGTATTCGGGACGCTGTGTTCGGGAATGTTGGTTCAATGGCTGTATTTAGAGTAGGAAATGACGATGCTGAATATTTATCAAAACAATTTGAACCAACTTTTGATATGAAAGATATAGCTAATTTAGATAATTGGAACGCCTATTTGAAAATTTTAGCTAATGGTCAACCTCAAGATCCTTTTAATATTCAAACCGTTGCTCCAGAAAAAGGGGATCCAAATATTATTGAAAAACTGAAAGAACTTAGTCGATTAAAATACGGTAAAAAGAAAGAAATTATTGATGCTGAAATTTTAGAGAAATATAAAAATTAATTATCAACTAAATAATATTATTATGAATGAGAAATTTAAAGATACTCCAAATGAAGAAAAAGAGGTAGATGCCTCACTTAAAATTAATGAGGATCAAGAAGAATCAGAAGCATCAAAAATAGAGATAATTTCCCCGATTGGTTCTGAAGGGAGAAAGATTAGTGAGAAAGAGATTAATAAATCAAAAAGATTTATTGAGAATATGGAAGAATTAAAAGACATAAAAGAAAGAAAAGAAAAAGGAGAATTACTTTCTACTGTTGAAGTTGCCAGACTAAAAGCAGAAAAAATGGGGAAGAAAGAAGATAATGCAGAAATAATTGAATTAACTGATATTGTTTCTGATGAAGAAATGAATTATTATCGAAAAATGCCTGAGACAGATCTCGATCAATTATATAGTGAGTCTAAACAGTTTTTAGAGGACCCTAAAAATAGGTTTAACAAAAAGTACTTGGAAATAAATAAGAAAACTATTGGGGTAATTGAAAAAATTAGAGAAGAATCAAATGATGAAACAAAACTTGAAGATGAAGAAACAGATACCCTTGAAGAACAAGATAATAATGAGAATTTAAAAGAATCTTGGGATGATTTAGAAAGTACTCGTAATGAATATATTAAATTGCATCAATCTTATTTACGAGAAGGGGTTTTAAGTGGGGTTAGATCTGCTTTAGGGATATCTCCTAATAGAGAAATGTCGCCTGAATTAATAGAAGCTAAAGAAAAATATGACTCAGCTAAAAAGATTTATGCTCAAAATGAACAAGATGTCTCTTTAGAAAAAATTGATAATAATTTGTCAGATGAAGAAAAAGAAAAGCAAAAAGAAGAAATAAAAAACAAAATTTATAATATTGTAGTTTTAGATGAACAGGAATATTTACAAGATGCCCGAGCTGAAAGTCACCCTCCTAAAGAAAGAGGAGTTTTTATGAAAGCTTATGACAGATGGACTTCTCTGAGTAAAACAAAAAGATTAATTTATTCAACAGTAATGGTTGCTGGTGTGGCAGGGTATGCTACATTAGCTGTTCCTGTAACAGCTAGTGCGGCTGCTTTAGGAATGGGAGGAGTAGCCGGGAAAAAATTATTAAGAGGTTCTTTTGGAATGCTGTTTGCAGGACTTGCAGGAAAGATTTTTGATAGACAAATTGCTGGTAAAAAAGATGAAATTACTCAAAAAGCTAACGTTGAAACAGAATCAGCTCGAGAAGAATTTAATTTAGATAATTTAGATAAAATTGAAAATCAATATAAAGATGCAATGGAACAAGAACGAAAAGGTAATAGAAATATTTTGATTAGAAAGGCTTTAGTTATGGGAGGTGCTGGTATGACCTCAGCTATGGGATTAGGAATGGCAGATAATGCTTTTGCTGGGACGGGTGTTGTTAATGATACAGAAGTCGCTGGAGGTGAAGTTTTAGCAAAAGCACAAGAGGTTGAATTTATAGAAACTGCACAAAAAGGAGATTCTATTTGGAAAATGGCAGAAGATCAACTAGATAAACATTATGGAGAAAAGTTTTCTGGGTTAGAAGAAGCTCAAAAAACTTATTTAATAGATGCTATAAAAGACAAAATTGCAGAAAATCCTGTTGATTTTGGAATGACTGATGTTGATAATCTAAAAATAGATCAGGAAATTGATTTTTCAAAAGCTTTTGGTAGTGAATCTGAAATAAATAAGTTTTTTGAAAAAGCCCATGATTTAAGCGATGTGGATAAAGAAAACATTTTATCTAATAATGAAAAAATAGCTGATTGGGTAAAAGAAAACCCAGATAGTAAATTAGATTCAGAACAAGTTAATGATATTTTAAATCCTGCCAAAGAAATAAATATTTCAGATGTTGATGCAGGGGCTAATACAGGTTATACATTTGAAGGAGAAGTTGATGGAGGTGAAATCAAGACAGAAGCTCAAATAGATTCTGAAAATTTCGAAAATCGTATAAAAATTGAATCGGTGAATAATATGAAAATTAGGTTAACTGAAATAGGTGAAGGTCATCGCTTGTTTGGATGGGGCTCTAGCCAGTTTATGAAAGAAGGTGGGGAATGGGATAAATTAAAAGATTTAAATGCTCAAGAAGTTACTAAGGAAGGTTTTGATTATTATGGTAAAGATGCATTAGATAAAACAGTAAATGGAGCTACTGAAGATAATTTAAAAGGTTTAAATAATTATTTAGACGAAGCTAAAAAATTGATAGGAA
>Ga0075113_1000362_pt1 | contig 13379 bp, 14 predicted proteins | sample AntAceMetag02UKA_FD_69788 | JGI IMG/M metagenome (GOLD analysis project Ga0075113, IMG submission 69788) | Saline lake microbial communities from Ace Lake, Antarctica - Antarctic Ace Lake Metagenome 02UKA | ecosystem: Environmental > Aquatic > Non-marine Saline and Alkaline > Saline | place...
AATCCTAGCACCATCAAATAACTTTCCATGGTACTTATGTGTTCCGGTCCTTAGCATTGATAAGTCTAAATTATCATTTGCTTCTAGTTTTGCTTCTTTTGTTTTCTTATTCTTTCCATAAAGTTTTTGTCTAGTTTTAAGATCAGTGACAAGTTCTTTCCAAAGTTTAGTAATAGATGGGTCGACTTGTTGTTTATTATTAATGAAAATTTTAATCATTACCAGTTCACCACCAGGAGAAAGAATCTGCATTTTGTTCTTTTCATATGTATATGCAATCATTTCTTCTTCGCTGGATGTATCGTCGATAATATTGTATGCTTCCAAGTAATCATCCAGATCACCCATATATGAAAAACTCATGAGCTCATCGTCTTGATTTGTTTGTGTTCCTAATTTCGTAATAATGCTTAGTATTTTCGTATTTAACGGCACAATGCACGTTACTTCTTCTAGAATATCGGTTTGAAATTGTGTTTCTGCTACGTTGCTAGTAATTGAGTAAGAATCCTCATGGCTAAATCCTAAATAGTTCATAACTGCAATTTTGAGATTCTTTCCTGATACATAACAGTTGTCTTTATTGAAAACTTTTGTCCATGCAATTGACTCTCCAACATCAAATTTCTCACCTGTTTCTAATGTTTCTAAATCCAACAAGATAAATGATGCTCTACTGGTAGAAGAATTTCTTGGTGTTGTGTCAATATATTCTTCCATTCCATCTTCATATTTTACTTTAACATAAACATCTTTTTTAACTTCAACAACTTTACCTTTCTTTTTCGCTTTTTGTAAGAATCGAGATGATGCTAGTTGTGGAGTGATGTATTCTGCTCCAGTGGCAACAAATGGCTCATCACCATCTTTAATTGGCATTACTTGTGCACGGTGAGTGTAAGCCAAAATCGCACGACCAGATTCTGTTTCATTAATGAATGGGACTAAGCCTTCGTCCAATGAAACCATTTCCCAACCACTTACGTTCTCGATATTCTTCATTCCAAATGAGCCGAATTGATTGCTCAAAAGTGGTGTTAATGTATTATGATTTACTATACCTACATCCGAATACTCGGTTGTTGCATTTGCTCCGATATTACCTTGGTTTGATTTGTGTAAGTTCCTGTGCTCTTTCTTTGCTTGACGGCTAGATATTCCACCCGGACCTGATTTGATCAATTTGGACGCCATTTTTAATTCAGCTACAGGATTATACGGTTCAGCAATTTCAAGAACCGAGTTACCCTTCGTATGCGGGTGAATTCCTAACAAACAATCGATCACATAATTATTGTTCAAAAATGCTTTCGCATCTTCATTTCCAAAATCAACTTCTGTTTTATAAGTGTTATGTGCAACCATTAACACTTTATACAACAACTCAAACATAATTTCAGCTTGTCGAGATCTGTAGATTTTCAGATCAGATAACGCATCTTCAGGTTCATTCAAAAGTTTATCAACCATGTCATGACCGACAATATCGACCATGTTTGTTGACTTATCTTGGAATTTTAAGATATCTAAAGTTATAGGATCAATCATGTTGTTCGTTGAATGGTTTATGTTTTTAACAGCTCTTGTACCATGTTTCGCGGTAATATAACTTTCAACGGATTCTTGCTTGTTAACATTTGCAGATGTTAGTTTAAGTTTATTAACATTTGCAATAGTCAGCCCATTAACAATTAACTGTTCTCTTTTGTTTTGAGGATTAATAACTAATATTTCATCATCTTCTAATTTAACAACAAAATCATTTCTCTGTCGCTGATAAGTATCTGTTGTTGATATATTATTATCAATTCCAAGTTTAATTAATGCATTAATCAAACCTAATTGCTGCCAGAGATATATTATTAACGGTATTTTGACATCACCCAAATACAGTTGAATATAAGGAATTGATCGCGAAGATTTCTGAAGTTTCTCATCTGGATTGACCTGACTTAAAATCTCTAAAATCTTTTCAAAAATAAACTCTGCTTTACCACTTTGCAATGCCTGTTCTGTTCCATCTTTTTCAGTTACTACCCATTTATCAGTATCTATGTCATATGACAATATTTCTGTCGGAGAAATATAAGCTTCTTGTCCATACAGATCAATAATAACATCATTTGTTAGTTCGACTTGTGTTATTTTATCATTATCTTTTTCAACATTTTTAATCAGATCTGGGTATGTTCTTGTCATATAATCAAGAATTTTATCAAGTTCAGAAATGTTAAATTTCATATTAACTACACTGAGAGTCATTGTGGCGAAATTAGTAAGCAATCTACATTCTAGTGGATCGGTTTTAGTAATAGGAACAAAGAATTGTTGATTCGCAATTATGTACGTTTTGCCGTTCAACTTAAAATATCTATCATTAACCAAAGCCGGAATCTTAATACTAACATCATAAGGTTTCTTATACCCACCAGCTAAATTCTTCAAAGTAATGTTATATTTAATGACCCTATCTAAATTATTATCTTGATATTCATGTGAGATTTTCTGTATCTTAATCGGGTTTGATTTCCTAGTTTCTAATGAATTGAAAAGTGTTTTAATGTTAGTATGTATATTCTTTGAAAACTCATATTCCTGCCTCACCAATCCAGTAACTCTGTTTAATTCAATTACTTTGGGTGATAAAATATGTGGGGTTTTTGGTTCTGGGTATGTCAATTTCTTTTGGAATGTATTAACTTCAATTAGTTTTGAAATTAGTTTTGATGGGTTGTCTAAATATTGACTATCTATTTTATCAGTATTAAAAACAGTTTGATTAATCGCTTTTAGTATTATTTTTTCTAAGTCAAGTTCTCTAACAGTGTCTTTTTTAGTTTTGAGATAGTTGTCAACAGATTGTTTGATATTATCAGCAATATTCTTATCATTAATATTTAAACGGCGAAGTACTTGATTTAATTCTTTTTCATTTACTTCTAGTTTAATAATACCATCATCAGTTACTTTTTCAGTAACCTTTTTTGTTGTCGTAATAGAAATCGCTTTTAATTCATCTTTATTAATCGGCGTTTCCACTGATGGTTCAACTTTAAGTTTTACTGGTTTGAGTATTAATAATTTATTCATAAAATTAATATTTTGTTTATAAACTTCAACATTACCATTATCTTTATATCCAGCAATTGGAAACAATTTTGCTTTTGTTCCACCAACATTAACGGACACCATCATAAACTTATCAAATAACATTTTCAATTCTGATGCTTGGTGCATTGGTAATCTATTAATCAAATCTGCCATTGATTTCTCGGTTTTTTCAGACCCCATTAGAAACATCAAAATATTTTCAACATTTGGCAATTTTGATTTTGTATTATAAAATTCATTTTTGATCTGATTCAATAAAAAGAAAACAGTTTGTTTTTCTGATGTCATATCTTGGATATATGATGTTCCTTTAGATAGTATTGAATGATCGATTAATATAAATTTATTCTTTTCAATTGTTTTAGGTAACATTCGCACCACTGGTATTACTTTAGATTTATTTTCATCAGTTGTTAATGCTGATTTTGTATCTAAATATAATTTCTTTGTATTAAATGTTTTGTGTCCTAACTTTACAGTTTGTGCTTTTGTAACTAAAGCACTACAATTTGTTAATTGAATTCCAGAACCAAACAACAATTGATATACATTTTTATTAAATTCTGGAACGAGATGTATTATAGTACTTGCTGTAAAAAATAATTTATCTGCTCTTGTTGATTTGACTATCTGTTTATAGTTCATGCGTTTTCAACTCCTTATGGGCTGCTGTATTACAAATTGTCCTAACTTTTCTTTTGGAAAAATTGAATAGAAATCAGATTTGAGTAAATCATTAAATAGATAAATGTAAAAGATATCAACAATACCATTATATTTTAATGCAAGTGATAAATCACACCAGGTATCTAATTGTAATGGTGTTAATAAAATTGTTTTCTGAGAATGAAATCTCACAATCAATAATGGAATACTTTGAATTTTAGTTCGTTCACTGAGCAATTTATTAAGCCACTGTTTTATTTTAGTTTGATTTGATAATGTTGCTGTGTGTTGTTTGTATCCAGATTTACATTCAATTATTAGTGGCCATGTTGACCAATATTTAGAAAACTTTTCAACATTGCTTGGAACAATATCACCAGAATATGCATCTCCTTTTCTAGCACCACTTGTTGATTCGCGCCACAATAATCCTTTATCATTAAAAAACCAAGTACTTAAATTTCGTGAAGTTTCGCGTTCAAATGCATTACCTTTACTTTTTCCAATTCCCATTTCACACCTCAATCAATATAATCCAAACCTTCAACATCATCAACACTTTCAGGTATGATTGTTTCTTTTTCAGTATCCTCTTTATCTTTAATTTTGTCTTTAACCACTAATTCATCTTTAACAGTTATTTTATATTCACCCATTTTTTCTCCTTAAAAATCAAATTGTTCGTTTGCTATTTTTTCAATAGGATTTTCTTCTGTAGGCTGTTTGTTAATTAATCCTTTATTAATTGCCTTGTCAATATTTCGATACATCATTGCACTTTCCCACGAATCTTTAAATGGTTGAGCGGTTTGACCTACAATAATACTATCTTTATAATTTCCTGTAAGTCTACATCTCTTTGAACCATCATCAGAGTTACGAAACATATTTGATATTAAAAGTTCTAAATGTACCGAATCTACTCTTGGTAACATTGTTCGTAACATATTAAGTAAAATTATTGGATCTTTAATATATTTGACTCTTCCTTGTAATAAATTGATTATCATTCTAATATCAACATCATCAGGATAATAATCTTTATGCACAACTACTTGATCTTTTTCATAGTTAATTGTTATAGTTTTCTTTTCAATTTCAGTATCACTACTTTTCATTAAATTAACATTATAGTTTAAAACTATTTGTGAATAATCATCAAATTCAGGAAAATAAAATGTTAAAATTCCTGGAAGAGTATAGTATGTTGCTGTCTCTGGAACTTCTTTATACTCTTTTTGATCTATTAAAACACTACATTTGTATTTTGTTAATATTTCATTTTTTTGTACATTAAAAACTTCATTTGTCTTAAGCATTGAAACTCCTACTTGTAATTATGCAATTAAATAAGTTCTTCTTTTTTAAGTTCTCCTATTTCTTTTGGAGAATATCCAGCTTCTTTAAGAGCGAATAATGTTCCCAGATTTATTTTTCCTGTAAGTTTTGCAGGTTCTCTTTTGTCAATTAATTTTTCAACAGCTTCTTGCATATTATTATGTACAATTTCCAATTCACTTGAAATTGATTCTTCACTTTCTTTTTTAATATTTGTTATTTGATTTCCAAATTCTTCTTTGAGATTGATGATATTTTTTTCTAAATGGGTTTGTATTTCAATAATATCATCAGAACTAGTTTTATTTACCATTTCTTCAAAAACTTCATCTAATCTTGTATTTAAATTTTCAATATTCTTATTATTTTCAAATAGAATTTCAAGTTGAGTTTTAATTTTACTATCAATGATAATTTCTAAAAATCCTTTGCTTAATGTCTCATATGATGATTTCTTAAAGAATATGAATTGATCTTTGTAATCGTATATATTTCCAATATATTCTTCTGGATAACAGTAACCGTCTTCTTCTTCATTTCTCGTCATTTCGGGAAGTATGTGCAATTTCTTAAACATGGTTGGTCTCCTTTGTTAATTAAATAGTTAAAAAATTTTTTGTTAGTTTTGTTTTATCGATATCTTCTGATATGAATAAAAATTCCCATAAACAATCACCATCTTTATCAATACCCAATTCAAATTTTCCATAGGGAGTTATATTAATAAATGGTCCGATGTTAATTTTAAATTCATTTGTAATTTCTTTATCAGTTTCTAGATCGTCTAGAAATTCAAACCAATCACATAACCAATTATATATTTCTGCCCATTCTGTAACTTTAATTGCTAGTTCGCAATTAGGTTTCCAATATTCATGTACGTGTTCATTAAATTTGTCGAATTTATCGCATTTGAATCTATCTTGCATATTAGCTCCTTTTTTAATGGCTGGGGTGAGAGGACTCGAACCTCAAATATCAAGAACCAAAATCTTGTGTTCTACCAGTTGAACTACACCCCAATTTGTGTTTATTTTTACGTTTTATATATAGATATTACATTAAATAATAACTTTTAATTTAAATTTTCTTAGGAGGATGTCATGAAAAAGAGTCACAGTTATCAAACATTGTCTAATGTTGTTTGTGCAAGTAAAAATTGCACAAACAAATTGAAATTGCGGTTGGTTGAAGAACGACCGACTGTGAAGTATTGTTATAAATGCTGGAAGAAACAATAGATTTAATTATTTTAATGTTAAATAATAAAGGGTACGATCTTAAATTAATTGATAATAGGGATCAGATAGATGAACAAACAAAAATAGATGAATTTAAAGACAAATATCCAGAAGTTGCAGAAGTTGTTGTGGAACTAATTATGACCCAACATGAAGAGAACCATTTGATAAATAATAATTGGATAATTTATTTTCAATCTGAAAACGATGGTTATGTAAATTATGCAAATACTAAAGAAAAAGTTCGAAAGTTAATACAAGAAGCAATTAATGAATATTCTGATTTTAATGTATATGAAATTTATCACAATTACAAACCAGTAGATTTTGAAGTAATAACATCGATTTTTATATCGGATGTTACTGAAGAAGAAAGAAAATTTACAATAACATCTTTTGAAGAATATGACCGAATACGAAAATTAAAAGATGCGCTTAAAATGTTAATTAACAAACGTGATAAAATAACAAGATATTTGTTATTAGAAAATCGTATTAAAGAATTTGATGATAAGCTGAGTATTGAATCAACAAATTTAATATATTATGTATTAGAAAATGGAAACTACATAGTTAAAGGTAAAACATTAATCGATCTTGCGAATGAATTCGCTAAATATGTTGAAGAAAAATTAGAAATTTATTTAATTGATAAGGAGATTCATAATGGTTAAAACATTTGAACAAATTGTAACTGAAAAAATAATTAAAGAAACAATGTGTGGACTTGTATATTTTGACGAAAGAGCAATTAGAAATGCTGTTGTGGAAGAAATTGTAAAATTTGAAGAAATGCTTTAATCTTATGTGTAATGGAGGAATAGCATGAATTGGAAAGCAAAAATAAAAGATATGGTATGTTTTAATTCTAAACCAAATAGCAAAATGGTTATTTATAGAATTAAACGGATGTGGCATGATAAAGACAATACTGTAGAGTTGGTACGATTGGAAAAATCAGAGTTGAGTACTGCTCTTGATAATACTTTCAATCACCCAACATTGCGACATGTTGCAACTGATTTGATAGATGCAACACATCATATAATAACTAAATATAAAGATTATGATTGGGTATATGATGATGTTGAAAGTGATATAATTATTACAAATATTGAACATTTACAACCAGTAGGCAAAACATTTTTAGATTTAATAGAAATGGGGAAAATGCATGAACATGATTGAAAGTGGTAAAACATTTTTAGTTGTTAAAGTTAAAGAACTTGATATAATAAAAGAAGCATTAGATTCATATCATGCGCATTTGCTCATGATACTTAAAGATTTAAATGATGATAAAGAAGAAATAAAAGTAATCGATTTAATAACGAAAACAGAACAGATGTGTGTTTTTTTAGGTATTCCTGGATATTAAGGAGATATAAATGATTTGTAAAAGGTGTGGTCAAATTACAGATGTTCATATTATGAGTATGTTCAACACTGATGAGATTTGTCTTGAATGTAAAGATAAAGAAGTTCAACATCCACAATACAACATAGCACTATTAACGGAAATAGCTGAGATTGAAAATGGTAATTATAACTTTCAAGGAATTGGATGGGAAGGCAATTAAATGTCAAAGGAGAAAAATTTAATGAATATAACTGACAAAACAGTAACAACAACTAGCAAAAAACGATTGAAAAGAAAACGTAAAAATAAAACATCACAAAAGGCAAGACGTGTTAATAGAATAAAGGAGAAAAATTGAACGAACAAGAAATCAAAGAAAAAATCAACGCAATATTTGAAAAACATAAACATCAACAAAAAGTACTTGTTGATATATACAAATTGTTTATTCCTAATTGGGATGATATAGATAAAATAGAAAATTGGCCTACTTGTGGGAAAGCAATGTGGATTTGGATATCTAATAAATTTGCTGATTTTGATAGTAAATATCATCCAGAGGTTTGCAAAGGTGGTGGCTGGATAAATAATGGGTTTTCAAGCAATTCCAAACTAGCCGATTGGGAAGTTGATTTAAAAAGCTGTAAAATTGTTTTTATAATATGATTTGAGTAGCACACCTAATAATTTTTGACTAAGGTGTGCTACTTTTACTATTAGAAATTAAATCTGCACTAGATCCTTTGGAAAATCAACTTCTTTAAGACTTGATTGTAATGATTTGTGTCTTACAGACATACTGTAACCTTCGATGCCAGCTTTATTAATTACTTGTCCAGCAAGAAACCCAATATGTTTTGTATCTAATTTTTTTGCTAAATTTCCATAACATATTTTACAAATACCTTTCTTATCTCTACAATACAGTGGACTTCTTAATTTAATTTTTTTGCCAATTATATTAGTACTCTTGGAAGTCATTTCAGTAAGTTTTGCAGTTTTATCATTCATGAAATATCTACCATGTAATGTTTTAAATATTGATGCTGTAACTTTAATTTCTAAATATCTTTTGACATTACAATCATCTTTACTTATTTTTGTATTTGCATTTGCATAAGTAACATCTCTGGACAATTCTCCTGGTCCAGCAGTTCCTATACCTCTAATGTATAATGATCTTCTCGATTCTCCAGCCAATGTGTAATATTCTTCACCACTATAACCATCATTTTGTCCAGTAAGAATTGGTTTACTAACATTACCTTCAATATCAACAACGGGTCCTTTCGCCAACATAAGAACACCAAAATCTGTTGGTTTACCTTTAGCACCAGAATCAATAAGTTGTTTAATGCCTGATTTGTTTCCTAATATATCTAAATATTCATTTGATAATGTTGTAAGTTTTTCAGTAAATTCTTCTGGTTTAACATTTTTATTTAATATCTTTTTCTTCTGATCTTTAATCTCTTGAGGCACTATAAGATCATCAATATTGAAACTTACAGGACAAATACTGGTCATACGAAATGCATTTTCATTAAGACAATTAACAGTTTTTACAGCCTCTTCTAATTCATATTTATTATATATCTCATTCAGGATCTTTGAAAGTAATTTTCTATCAACTTTTTCATTGATTAGTGGATATTTATCTGGAAGTAATAAATTAAACCATATTCTTCCAAGTTTCATATTAATGACTTTGTTTTTTGTTTTCTTTGGATTATTATAACTGTATTTTGTATTTAATTCTACAGTATCTTTTTCTAGTTCTTCGTACACATCTTCTAAGGTGTGTACTGCTGAAGAGTTGTTTTTCATTTTTGCTCCTTTTACCCACAAGCACTAAATCCACATGACTCACATAATCCGGATTTACAACCAACACTTTTATTTAACGACATCTTACCACAACTAGGACATTTCTCAAAACGATTGATTTCATTTGTTTTTGTATCAATTTTCATAGTTTTGCCTTTATTAAAACAATTATCTAAAGTTATGGCAATTGCATCGACTATTGATTTTGCTTGAAAAGGTACTTTTTGATTATCTTGTAATCTAAACCAAAATGTTTCACCACCCATTCCCATTATTGTATCAATTATAACTTCAGGTGATAAATGATTTTGAAGTGATTTGCTTATTACTCTTGCGAGAGTATTTAATAGTAAATTATCTAAATGCCCAATATTGCCTAAATTCAGAAACACTTCAAACAACTTTCCATTTTCATCGACACTTCCAGTTACATATAGATTTCCAATTGGTGTTGGAATTTCAACAGTTTCGCTATGTCGACGAATTGGTCGTTTGAATGGTTCTAATTCAACTTTATCTTTTTTAATATTGCCAAAATTAACAGGCTGTTCACTCAAACAACCATCTCTGTAAATTGCAATTCCTTTAAGACCCAATTTCCATGCTAATACAAATGCATCCGAAATATTTTCTTCAGTTGCAGAATTAGGTAAGTTGCATGTTGATGAAATTGCTAATGAAATATATTTCTGTCCAGTTGCTTGCATTTTGATTTTATTTTCCCACCCAACATCATCTGCTGTTACAAATACATTTTTAATATCTTCTGGAACATATTCAATATCTTGTACACTACCATTATTAAAAATAATATCTGCAATCAATTTGTCTTTTTCGAAAATAATTCCAGATTCGTTCATAGCCTTAAGAAATTCATTATTTATAAATGTTAATTCACCTTTCTTATCAACAAGTTGTTTTTTCCAAACAATTGCAAACATAGGTTCAAAAGCATATGAACAATCAGCACTTATCGCAGTACTACCTGTAGGGGCAATACAACTGACATGTGAATTTCTTATTCCAAATTCATCAAATAATTTTAGATGTTTATTATCAACAGTATAATCTTCAAGTAATTTTCTAAATCGACTTCTATCAGAATTTGGAATTGGAATTGATTCAACTTTTCCACAAGCGACTCTTTTGATTGAATATTCAAATGCAGTTTTTGTCATAAATTTACAAATATCTTCAAACAATTGTAATGATTCATTTGAACCATATCGCATTCTTAATTTATAGAGTATATCCGCAAAGCCCATTAATCCTAATCCAACTGGCCGACTCTGTTTCATTGCTTTTTCAAACAGTTCATTAGGATATGATGTTTTGTCAATCATATTATCTAAAAACAATATCGAATTTTCAACATATTCTCTAAGCAATTTCCAATCAATTCCATTATCTCTTATTATTTTGTTAAGATTAATTGCTAACAATATACAACAGTGGCGTGGCGGAAGTGCAACTTCTCCGCAATTATGCACCACAACACCACTTGAAACAAAATGATTCCCATCAGGAACTTTAATATCATAAACATCATCAGTACTGAATTGTTTTATTGATTTAATCTTTTGATAGTGTTTTAAATTATTCAAATTTGGAAATGGAAATTCCGATTTGAAATTAAGAATTTTAACTGATTCTGCAAGTACTAACTCACCCGATTCTTTTAAATAATTTGAATATATTCCTAATGATGTTAAAATCAATTGGGTATCATTTATGATTCGTTTGTTAATTCTTGGTGATGATTTTATTATCTGGTATGTAGTTGGTGCATCTATTTTATTTATATTCCAACTTAATAATTCTCTAATGAAACCAATTTGTTGATTTATCGATAGTTTTAAAAGATCGGTAGTTTTTTGATGATCTACTAATTCATAATATTTATTAGCACCAAAATTAATTTCATTCTGATCCAATTCAAATTTTATAGGCGTATAATCAACTTCAATTAAATGCGATTGTTTTAAATTCTGTATTTCAACATCACCATTTTTAGTTGTTACTTTATGATCTTCAGTTCCATATAAACACATACCATTTTGTAATTCAACTTCATACACTTCGGCATTTTCTCGAGTTTTAATAAGATCTGAACAATGTTGAGTTTCCCCATCAATAACAATTTCATTTTTAACATCGATAAAATGTTTGTACCCATCTGGTGTTAATACTGGAGCCCAACCTGGTAAACATGGGTTAGTCGCCTCAACATCTCCATAAGTAGGGAATGGGTTAGTACGGTTACAGGTATCATAAAACAAAAGTCCAGGATCAGCACATGTCCAGGTTGCCTTTACAATAGCATTCCACAATTCACCAGTTGTTATTTGTCCGACAATTTGATTTTTATTTGGTGATATCAAGTCAATTTGTTTGTTAAATTTCTTATTTGCAACATTATTCATAAATTCATCTGTAATAAGTACACTAACATTAATTGCTGAGTATTTATCTTTATTGATTTTAGAATTGATTAGATCGATAATGTCTGGATGTTGGAACCAGAAGGAAGCCAAATTAGCAGCACGTCGGGATTTCCCACCAGATTTTACTGTATTGGAAATTGTTTCAATTACATTTAGGTAGCCAAGTGGTCCAGAAGCCACTCCTCCAATAGATATCTTAGAACCAGCTTCTCTTAAATTTGTAATTGGAATACCGGCACCACCAGCACCTGCATAAATAGTAGCAGCATCGCTCCACATTTTCATTATTGAATCCATACTATCGTCTAACCCAAGAACAAAACAGGCCATTAAATTCTTATCATGTAATTCCAAATCTTGATTTAACAGATTCTCTTTAGCATTAATCATACATGGTGAATTGGGTCTTATTATTTGATCATCTAGTAATCTCTTAAACATTTTAAACTGATCATCATTATCACCAATGCATTTTGCAACTCGAAGATGTACTTCTTCAGGTGTCGTTTCTCCAGGATTAAAATACAGATTCTTATAAATTTGTAAAGCGTTTTCAGAATGTTTTGACATTGTGTTTGGACTCCTTCGTTTAAAAAAATAATTTAAAACTACCACCCCTTATAACTACCAACTCGATTTGCAATATAATGTCTTGTTGCAGGAAGAGTCAACGGACGAGCTATTGATGAAAATATCGATAAAATCATTCTCATATTAACGTTTTTTGTTGACACTTCTGGTATTGCAACATATGGTTCTTTTGTATTTATAGCATTACTTACTCGTCCAACATCATCATCATCACAATATATTACAGCTGTTTCTTGTGGATGTCTTCCAGCACGATGTACAATTTGCATTAGTGTTGAATCATTAATTGGACCAAATGCACCACCACTGAATTTCTGAAGAGATGGAATGTACATGTGTCTTACTTTAAGATTCGCACCAACACCAACAGCATCAGTTGCTATAATTAAAGGAATTTTACCTTCTTTAAACAATTTCTGAACAAAAATTGTATCCATATTTTCAACAGGATGGCCCATTGCTTTAATTCGTTCACTACCACTAGCAATGTAACCAAAACTATGCAATATACATTCGCCCAATAGTTGATCTCTTGGGAACCTTTTGCCGTTAATAATTGAATATCCATTAATCATGTCTTGGAGTTCTTCTAAATCACTTCTTCTAAAACTCTGAACAACACCACTAATATGTGATTTTAATTCGTTATCTCTCATATTTTGTGTCGTTGTTCTTCTATTAATAGATTTGCCAACAATAGCCTCAGGCGATTTTCTAGGTAGTATTCTTATTAATTTTTCACTAATAGCCATTATATTCTTTTTTATTTTAGGACCTATTGGCTGACCCGGTTTTTTAACA
>Ga0075113_1000364_pt1 | contig 13355 bp, 21 predicted proteins | sample AntAceMetag02UKA_FD_69788 | JGI IMG/M metagenome (GOLD analysis project Ga0075113, IMG submission 69788) | Saline lake microbial communities from Ace Lake, Antarctica - Antarctic Ace Lake Metagenome 02UKA | ecosystem: Environmental > Aquatic > Non-marine Saline and Alkaline > Saline | place...
TTCTCCAAAGACTTATATCGATCAGTCTTTTCAGCGTCAGTGTTGAAGAACTCTACGCGAGCGGCCTTAACGCCAGTAACCACCGTAGTGAATGCCAGTTCACAGGCGATGCACCAAAAGTGATGGGTGCAATCTCCGTGATGAACAAGCTCGCTACGAATGTACTGAGCTGTTTCCTCGCATGTTGGGCAATTCGCGGTTGGTGTTGCCATTAGAATGACTTGTCTCCTACGTCTTCTCCAGCAGGTGGTCCTGTATCCAGCTTCTCCATCGCTTTTACGAGCGCGTCAAGAAGACGAGAATCCTTGCCAACGTCGATGTCGTTTAGCAGTAGAGTTTGTATGAAGCGGAGTTGTACAACCTCGCTTCTGTCAGGAAGACTAGATCCAAGTTTATCTAGGAGCTTGTCTCCGACCTCTCTACCTTTTTCACGGAGCCTAAGACGATCCATACGCATATTGAGTTTCTGTACTTCCTCCAGGTAGTCTACTCCGAGGTTCGCGTCACGTATTAACTTCTCCATAACGCGGATGCGTTCTTGCAGATCTCCCTCAAGCTCAGTGTATATCAGACCAAGCTCTTTCAGCTTCGTCTCATTATCCTTCGCCATGTCACTAATACTTTACGAGGAGTCCAACTATCATGAACAGAACAGCAGCAGAATTTTACCAGATGTCAGAAGATTTTGAGCCGCTTGACAAGAAACAGGAAGACGCGTTGCTTGCCAAGGTGGTGCAAGGTGATCTCGGTTCACTGGGTGTACTGGTCAACCACAACGCTCGCCGCATACTGATGTTCGCTAATGAGGCGCTAACTGGCATCACTGGAGCGGGAAAAAGCTGTAATTGGTCGCGCCGTCGATTCGGATATCTGCCAATCGATGACTGTATTATGATCGCTGCGGAAGCATTCTGTCACGCGGCTACTCGTTTTGACCCGAGCAAGTACTCCGACATTGCCCATGACAACGTACGCTTTGGCTCATGGGCCAACTGGATCATCAAGCAGAAGCTGGGCAGAGCTCTGACTGTAGCACAGATGCGTGACTTCAAGTGGGCATCCAAGAACATTGATGATGACATCAACGCCACTGAAGATTTTGTCCCAGACTTCAATGGCAAGAATAGAATAGCTGGCAACCCAGCATTCCAGACCGATCCAATGGTAGAGATAGCCAGGGATCAGTTCTGGGAGCGATGCTACGAGCTACTAGGCCCAGACCCAGTCACTGACCTTCAAAACTTCTGTATGAAACACCAAGTGCGCAGTGAGTCTCAGCTTGCTTGGAGACGGGGACGCAAGGCCGTAGAGTTACTCAAAGATCGAATGCCAGAGAAGGAGCTACGAGAGTACGCCAAATTCCTCGGCTAAAAGGCAAAAGGGATGGCCGTTGTAGGCCACCCCCTGCTTCCTTGCTAAATCAGGGTCGTCTACAAGGCGTCCTCCAGATGATCAACGATCATACTGGCAGCGTATCCGTTACCGAACGGACATGGTGCTGTAGCCATATTGCGCCATGAATCTTCATTTTCAAGCAATTCTAGTGTTTCAACCACAATTTTGTGGGCTCCTGTGCCTACCATCTTTGCAGAGCCGCATGACACGGCCTCGGGTCTCTCTGTGGTTGTTCTCATTACGAGAACTGGAACATTCAGATAAGCCCCATCTTCCTGTAGTCCACCGGAGTCAGTGAGCACTAGCCGTGCTCCGTTCACCAACGGTATGAACTTGTCAAACGACATTGGTGGAACGACCTTGATATTTTCAATTCCTTCGAGTGTTTTCGCCATCGCTTGAACCTTGGGAGTAGGGTGAGCAGGAAAGATAAAATCGTATTCATACTTCAGCAAGGCAAGTCCAACTAATGCTTCTGCGATGTTGCCTAACTGTTCCTGATTCTCACGGCGATGAGCGGTGACGACTACATATGGCCGGTCGCCACAGATAGAAGAATCAACCTCCTCACCTTTCTCGATCACCCATCGTAAGGCGTCCATCTCCGTGTTCCCGGTCAGGAAGATTTCGCCTTGATGGTTCTCCGCTTCGAGTATCTCTGCTGCGTGCTGTGTCGGTGCGAATAGGTAATCACTCATCCTATCGAGTTGGACTCGGTGCATTTCCTCTGGGAACGGGTTCCTTATGTCACCTGTTCTCAGTCCAGCCTCAACATGGCCTAACGGTACGCCCTCATAGAAGGCGGCAATGCCAGCACCAAAGGCAGTGGAAGTGTCGCCGTGCACGAGGACAACATCAGGTTTGTGATGCCTAATAGCTTGTCCGACAATGTCAATGGCCCCAATAACCACGGTTTCCATACGGCTCATAGTAGCGTGATGGCTTGGAAGCGCGATTGGGTCTACACCGTGGAGCCACGGGAAGATCGGAATGACCTGATCAAGTAGGTCTTCACTCTGCTGTACACAAATGACTATAGGCTCAATACCTCTGGACATAAACTCAGAAATGACCGGAGCCATCTTAATGGCCTCTGGTCTTGTTCCGAACACTATCATAGGTTTTTTGAGTGTCATTCTTCTCCCTTTCAAGTGAAAACGACCCACGCATGGTGAGTCGCGTTCACTACTATCTTATGCTGTCGCTTCGGTTATTCCTCTGTAACTGCCTCCTGTTTGATGGGTTTTTCATCAGCCTCTGCGAACCTGTTATCAAAAACCGAAACGTTGACCTGAGAGGCCAGGTTGACGTACATTCCGTTCGGGATCTGTACCGGAGTAATCGGGAAACCCTCGATTGGGTTCATTCGCTTCAGGAAATCATGTCCTTCAATCTCGCCAGGTGCGCGTGTTGCCACACGCCATGCTTGGAGTGTATGGCAGAAGACACCAACGGACACAATTCCTGGCACTGGCTCGTCATCGGCTTCTTCAAACTTCTCAAGAGCCTGGCCAGTGATCGCATCGAACGTCAACTGGTACGACCTGTTGCGTGTATATGCCGACACCGCACTGCCCACGACAGTTGGTCCCTTACGTTGCACACCGAAGGCAGCCGGTGGAAGCATTGGCTCAAACAGAGTCCACGGAGACATGACTGTCACTTCTGTCTGGTCAGGGAGCGTTTTGAACGGTTCAAGGGCATCAAATACCGATTCTGAGATGTTTTCTGCCTCTGAAGACACGATAAACGCATCTTCGCCGACGGTTTCTCTCACCATGTCGGCATATTGCTCTGGCACTGCGATTACGATCTCAGGAAACATCCATGCTTTCGCTTGGAACATCAGACGGTCAAGAACCGTCTTCCCGGCGATCTCTTTGAACAACAACTCACCTGCGTTGTACGCAGGAATAACTAGCAACCTCATTTCTTGCCTCCCTCAGGCGTAAGCATTATTCTGCCTCTGTTGTACCACTTACTGACAGAATACACTTTCTTGCCAATCTTCACCGTAGTTCCCATCTCTGGGTAACTATGCCCACACACCTTCTTCTTTTCCGCCGGTTCCCGCTCCATGGTTATCCCTCCTCGAAACCGAATGTTATTTCGTTCGTGTCTTTTTGTTTAGCCTTCCTAACGTACTTCAGGCTAATCATGCCGCCACACCTGACGAATGTCCAGACGCTATTCTCAGCCCAACCATCCACCAGAGTTGCATCACTGATGAACGGTTGGAATTGGCTGCAATACATATCGAACAGCCGACCATCCATCGTTGACATAATGAATATGGTTGCCGAGCGTCCGCCGCCATCGTGGCCGTTGACGCGCATTTCTGCCTCGAACTCGTAGTTCGGGACTTCCTCGAACTTCACAGACCCAGGATGCCAACGGTTGCGCACTGAACCTGCTTTGCCATAATGCTCACCATCTGTAGTGGACCTTATCACCTCTATCGGTTTACTGGCCATGGTCACCTCTTAAAATGATCGACCGTTCTCTTATAGTTCTCCTCTGTGCCAATATCATACCACATCGAGGGGTCGATTTGCACTGGAGCCATTCCGTAATTGGTTCTGCCTTGGTGTACCAGTGGAGAAAAACCATTGAACAGGCCTAGGGAAGGGTCTTTGTCGGCAGAAGCAAGGACATTCTGCCACGCTCTCAACGTATGCGTGAACACCCCTACAGTTGCGAGCGAAGGGTGCTCATCCTTAGGCTTGCTGGGGAAACGGGAGATCAGCTTTTCTGGGACAGCGTTCACGTTCATCCACGGTCGCCCATCCCTCATATAGGCGCAAACAGCCGTGCCTACGACCATCTCCGCGCCGATAGCATCATAATGCGTCCCTTCATCCAGGTGGCAAATGCTTACCTCTGGATTCGGGTACATCGGATCAATAAACGTGTCCGAGAAGACGAATGTGACGAGTGTCTCTTCCGGCAAGGTCGGAATCATGCTAAGGCAACACCTCATCGACAATGCAGGACCATCGACATCTTGAACTGGCCACGAGTCTTCAACCAACACCATGCCTTTCCCTTCATCACGAACCCAGCCGCCAAACTCAGGCAGAGTGGAGACCACAACATCATCGAAGTGCCAGAAGCTTGCGAACTTGAGGTGTCTCTGTAGTGCAGACACCCCAGCGACATCGATAGCCAGCTTGTTTCCGTCCGGTTGGATTGACCTCATTCTTTCCCCCATGCCTCTGCACGGGATAGCCATAATGTGCATTAGTACGCACCTCCATGAACCCTTATAGGATATGTTGCCAAAACGTCACCATAGTCAGACAGGCAAAAACTAATAACCTTGGCGACCTCCAATGGCTGCATGATTGAGTTTGGATCTTCTGTCGGGGCTAGTCTAGCTCGTAATGCGGTAGCGCACCGGCCTGGAGCAATGTTGAAGACCTTTCCTCCGTAGTAGTCGAACTCTGGGGCTACTGATTCAACCAGATTGCAGAGAGCGGCCTTTGCAGCGGAATACGTAGTCCAGCCAGGTCTTGCAGTCAAACCAGCGGACGATGTCAGCACTACCACCTTTGGTACGGCCAGTTCTAGGGCAACCTTGATCATCTCGTGGGCAGCCAGATAGTTTACCTCCATCCCCTCACGGGCTTCGTCTGTATCGGTGTCGATAAGCGGTTTGGGCTCTACCGCACCAACGCACCAGATAACAGAGTCCAGCGGTGCGAGTGTGCGCATGTGATCACCGATGGCCCTACGATCTCTAACATCAAAGGTCATATCACCAGCGATGCCCATGGTATGTTCGCCACGGAACGCGCTTGAGTCAGATCTGTATGTGCCATACACAAGCCAGCCTTGCTCGTCGAGGTCTTTTGCGACGGCTTGACCGATTCCGCTACCAGCACCGATCAGCATTACCTTATTAGGCATACATACCCCTCCTTCTGGCTATCTGGACGAATATATCAGCAGCGTACTCTCCAGAGCATCCTCTCAACTCAGGCTGGAATACACGGTCAATAAAAGCTACCTCTTCGCCAGTGATGCCATTCTCCATGGCATGATGACAGAGCCATTCCACTCCGTATAGATCGTCTGCGTGACGACCAACACCATTGAAGTAGATTTGTGCTTCCAGCGATCCCTTCCATCGCTGTACGATGTTTGTTACAGCCTCCCCGCCTATCTTGAGTGCAAAGGGGGCGAACACGACAGGCTTTCCTAGAGCCCACGCTTCGTACACAGAACTGCCTGTATCACCGATGACTACAGATGATTGACAGATGAGCTCTTGTGTCGTCTTCTTGCTCGCCAGATGATACGGATGGATTGCTGATACGAACTTCCAGGGTTCATCGAACATGTTGTTCTCAAGTTTCGGTTCGATCCTTGGGCCAAGATGAGGTCCAGTGCTTGGTGAATGATGGTGAGTAGGACACCAAGCGATCAGGTTTCCTAGCTCTTGGAACCTACCAGCGGCCTTCGCCTCGAACGTCTTGTCGAGGAAAGGGTATCCAATTGTGTGTAGTTTCTTTGGGTCCATTCCTTGAAACAACAGTTTGTGTCTCATAGCCCTTCCAGACACGCACACATCTCCAAATTCGCCCATTACGTCTGCGTTTCGCCAGTTCTTGTCGGCGAGACCGTGCGACATAAAGATGTCGCCCTTTATCCCGACGTGAAGGGATACTGTCAAGAAACCCTTTTGTGGCTCTGGATTGAATATGATCTCCCAATCCTTAGGAAGGTTCTCAACTATTGTCTCTACGTGCCGGTGGTATATCTCGTTGTACGCCGACCGTTCTGCGTGGCCTAGCGGTTGAAACAGGAATTGTAGTTTCATTATCCCATCCAATGTTGCATCATTCGTTCTTTGAAGTCGTCCCACATAGGAGCAAGCACACCAAGAGCAGGAGTGTAGCCCCACTGAAGCAGCAAAGCCGACTGATCGAAGACGATATTGCCGCTGTCTCCCTCTACAATCGAGTTGAGAACACGTTCATCCTCTCCAAGGACGCTCCAAGATTCGAGAGTCCGTCTATTGAACCACTCGTCCGTAAACGTATAGGCGTTTGCGGAGATCAGATACAGGTCATGAATCGATCTTGTTCTGACATCTGGGAGAGCACACACGGGCCAACCAACAACCCGGTCCCAGTAATTGAGAGTCAGATCCCATACGGCTTTCTGGTGACCGATGTCTTTGTAATCGATTCGGTCAGAAGGCCATGTCCATTCGAGCCCAAGACCCTTAATGAATGGCTTAGAGCCGATTGAGTTGACGTTCACGATAGCTGTGGCAAGGTCTTCAGTCCTGGTTAAGGCGCTGTCTACCAGGGTGTCAACCCAGTCGGTGGTGATCGGGTAAGTGTCGTCATCCACCTTCACGTAGCGGTCGGCTGGATATTTGGCACAAGCATGAGCTATCGCCTGTCCTAGGCCGTTTCCTGGCCCTCTATCTCCGTAGTAGACGAAGACATCACAGAGACCGGAATCACGAGTCTCACCTGCCAGGCGTAGAACCTTGTCGGTCGCATTGTTCCCGTTGGAATTATTCACAACCAGAACCACGTTATCGATATGGTTTAGGTTTCTCCACCACGGAAGTCCAGCTAGAAACAACTCTAGCTGAGCGGAAGCGTGAGCGGTAGCAATCAGTAGTGTAGTGGTCTTCATTATACCCCCAGTTCCTTCGCTTTAGCCTCAAGGATCGGAAGGATCTCCTGAACCCTGTGCCCCCAGGTGTTGTGCATGGCGAACTTCTCGCGGGCTACGCGCTCATCTCGGGCTTGTTCGGTTCCCACCTTGGCAAGCTCGGCCTTAACTACGGCATTGAAACGATTTGGTTCGGCCACCGTGAGCACATCTCGGTCCCCAAGGTAGCAAGCCTCTGGAATAGGGGTTGCTACGACTGGGACTCCCATCGATGCGTACTCATACAGCTTGATCGGGCAAGCGTAGATTGCTACTTCTTGGAACCTGAATGGGCAGATACCGACATCGATCTGTTGGTACACACCAGCCAATCGGTCAAACGCAATCTCTCCGAGCCAGGTTGCTGAAGGCACTTGGCCACGATTGGTAACAGGACCTGCAATGACCAGCCCTACATCCTTTGCGATCTCTTCCAGCAGCACGGTGTCAACCCATGGGCCAACGTATCCGATGAATCCAACGATGGGGTGTTGCAGCTTGTCCATCTCAGGCATGTTGATTACGCCAGTCTCGCACAGTTCCGTAGATGCTGCATTTCGGAGAAGATGGACAGGACCGTTGAAGTTCCATACCAGCTTATCTACGAGGGGCTGGGCGGTTGCTGTAACAACGTCAGCAGTATCGAGCATTGGCTGTTCGAATTTCTCCCACTGGCTAAACTTGTCAACACAGTCGTACCAGACCACATCCGCATCGAGCAGACCGGCGTAGTGGTGTTGTTTGCCCCAAGTCTGGTAGAGAACGTCAACCTTGCCCTTACAGAGAGATATGGCCAGTTCAGGTGTGTCACAGACGAACAGGTTGGGCTCGACCTCGACGATCTTGTTGTTACCGCCTGGGTCAGGACTGGGGTTACAGTAGATCGCCCGCCAGCCAAGTTTGGCGAACTGGCGCATGATTTGTTGCGGCCTCTGGAACATGAAGTTCCAGTTCAATACCGGCGGGTAGAAAATAGTCTTCTGGGCCATCTCTATTCCTCCACTTCTGTCTTGATGCCCTTGGTGTCCCTCGGGTCGTCGTCATCAATCTTGTCTACATCGTGGTGTCCGTCCTGAATCCACTGAACAAAACACAAGAACGCTACGACAGGCATGAGCTCTCTTTTGCGCCATTTGTCAGCGTACTCAAAATTCATCACCTGGATGATGATTTGGGTCAAATTGCTCAGATCATCGAATTGTCTGGTTACATCGAACCCAGACATGGCGAAAGGAATGTCGTACTGCTTACGATTGGTGATCAGGCATTCTGCGACTTTTTCCACCACGCCCCTGAACTGGGGCCAGTGCATAGCCTTTACTGGCACGGTTGTGCAGTACAGGGGGTCGTCGCCTGAAACACTGTCCATGCCTATGATTGCGCCGTGTTTGATCGCCAGAATAAAGGCGTACGTAGCCATCTTGACAAGGTCTTTCCCTTGCCCATACTGTTTGTATCGGCCAGCATACTTCTTGATGGTCTCCTCAACCCATGTCGGTGTGCTGGCGCACAGAACATCCGTCCATTCAGCAACATCTGAGTAGGCGTACTTGTCGCCACACCCGGTGAACTGTTTCTCAAGTACGTCGAGAAACACTGGAAGATAATTCGTTACAGCATCTCTATTACAGAACTCTCTCATTTCCCACCTCCACGAATAGTCTACAGCATTAACCGCCTTTAGTCAAGTTCTCACATGCGTCTGCTACCCCATTGAACACGGAGTTGATAAATCCAACGCCAAGCACGCCGAGCATGAGAACCGTCTTCACTAAGGAAAACGGGTACGCGATGATACGCATGACTGATTCTACAAGGTAAAGCAAATCGGTTGCTGCTTCTTTATTTACTTCCTTGAATCTATTCACTCTAAGCCTCCCAGTACATCCGATACTTCTTCTGCGAGCTCTAGCGCAACCATGCGGTGTAGCTCGTCGTCGGTGATATGCGTATGGTTCGTAGAGACACCAGTCTCGTCAACAGTGACCATAGCAATTTCGTCTAGCAGCGGAGAATCGTCATGACAAGCATTACGGTCCCATACGAGCAACCTGCACTTCGTGTTGCCAATACCATGAATCAGCGAAGGGTCCATAACCCAGATGATGTCATAGCTAGGGAACATAGGTTCCTCTCGTGAGGTGCACTGCCATCGACGTTCGTGCATGGCTTCGCTCAGGACAGAAACTCGATTACGCTGAGCGGCATGGCTCTTCTTCGTTAGGAACAGTACTCGTCTTTGCATTGCCTTCACCGCCTTTCTCTGTGATATACAATACTACACGATTTCCAAAAGGAAGACGGGCCAGCCACTTGGCCAACCCGTTGCTTCCTAGAGGTGAGGAGGTGCTACGAGGAAGTGCTTCATGCTACATTGATGCTTACGGTGACTTTATCACCTTCTTTAACAGTCACGGCCTTCGGCATACTAAAGTCGCTAAAGTCTCTGCCAATGGGTATCAGCGGCCAACTTGATCCACCAAGCTCTTTCATATCCTGATCAAGCTCGTACGCGTTTACCTCCGCAAGAGCAACCTCAGCAGCTACTTGCAGCTGCCCTTCAAGTTGGAAATCACCATGCTTCCAGTCTTCGATGAATTCGTCGAGCAACTCGCTTAGCAGAGCGCGTTTACCATCGTCCTTCGCCAACTTGATCCACACCGCAAAACCCACGGCTACAGCGGCTACAGTAGCCTTGCCGTACATCCCTTCGAGGATCGAGAGGATTGTGTCGTCGCAGTCAGCTATATGCGTGGTAGGCAGTTTCTGGATCACGGCATACGAGATGTGCTGAAGAGTACCGAAGCCCCACCCGTCTGCTGGGCCCCAAACCAGAGGGACAATGTATGCCCCGCTCGGCGTCGTTGATATAATCACCGAGAACGTCTGCTTGTCAGTGTCGTTCTTGCCAGCCCAGCCGATATGCTTTTCGAGAATACGCCTCAATGACACCTGGCCGTCCGTTGGGTACGAATGAATGGGCATTCCTCCGTTCTTGTAGGTCACGTTGACCTGTACATCTACTCCAACCTTGATCTGTCCTATCTTTGCCATGGTAAAACCTCCCTCGTGCGTTTTGTGATACTGAATACTACAGTGAATCCAAACGGATATCAAGTTTGGTCCTATATGCTCCATTCGGACGGTAGTCCGCGATTTTAACCGATTTTTGGCTTATTCCGACTTATTCCCGACATTCCCGACTTACCGTTCAAATCCCGATCCAATCTGGCTGTTCGAACCTATGAGTACCTCCCCTTTTGCTCATTTCCCAGTTAATCATCCACCAGGCCACGTTCAGCCGCATAGCCACGATGATGCTCTCGTTCCCAGACCAACCACCAGTCACCAGCTTCAGCACAAACCGGCCAGCTTCGTCGTGGGTCAGCGCGAACAGCCCGTAGTCACAACTCCAGGCCGCGCAGACGTATTTGGCCAAACCCTCGAAGTCGTGCATGTTCCAGTACTGTATCACTTCAAGCGTTGCGTCGGTCGGGTCTCCGTTTCTGTCGAATGTCGGTTCCATGATAACTCCTTTGTTCCCGAAGTCTATTTCGGGAACATGTCATGCTGCAATGAACTTCTTGGTGATCGTAAGCGAATCTCCTGGGTCCATGTGTATCGCAGAGAATGTCGTCTTGGAGACCATCGCGCCGCGCTCGAAGACTCCCATTCCATCAATCGAGCAAGGTGCGCTCATCGTAGATACCGTGAGCGAATCGTCGTTGGCTTCAGAGTCTTCCAGCTCAGATGCAATGAACTCACCCATAGCGTCATCCATAGATACCTGGTCAGCCAGGTTGCTCTCATGCAGTTTGTCCATGTACCGCCTGGAGCTACTTCTGGCCATATCTAAGGCGCTCTTCTTATTTGATCCACGGGCTATCATGATAGCTACCCCACAGTAGTCAAAGAAGACCTCATGGAACTCTCCGTTCTCCACGGTAAACCAGCGTGGCTCTCCAGCCTTGTTCTTCCAGAGATCAGCCAGTGCACCACGTATAGAACTCACGGTGCGCGTTGTTGTTCTCACAGGCCCTCCTCCACTATAGAGGCAACTTGCTTCTCCATCCCTGTCTCATGGTCAACATCGCCTCGCTTCGGCAAAACCATACTTGGCATACGACTAGAGTCGAACGGTTTGTGCCTGTAGCCCTCCACCTCTGCTTCATTGAGAAGGCCTAACAGCGAGCCATGGTTTTGATCCTCGCACATCTTCAGTTTATCCACAGCCATATCTTCATCGTCGTCAGATAATTCTGCGGAGATCACGATAGCCTTGGACAGGCGCTTTGAGACCCTGACCTTTGCGCCCTTGGTTTTGACAACTTGACGCTCGTTCCTGAGGCAAAGGTAGTACATAACTATCACGCGCTCCATGAGGGCCTCAGCCATTTCCAGGCTACCGCTAATACCACCGCTCCTAGACCATTTTTTCCTTGGGCTGGTCTTGATCTGTACTTCATATGTATCCATGCCATTGTAGTACACACGCCATTTCGGGTACATCAAGCTCAATGGCCAGTTCATGATAGATCACCCCTTGCGCACAAACCCGATGCGTGGTCTTTGTATTTACCATCTGGGTAATCATCCATATCACTCAAGATAAACATGCCCTTGGCCTGTTCGTTATCCAGTTCAATTACAACACCAGCCCTCTCCGCAGTGGCCAGGAGTTCAGCTGCTATCCTATCTTCTTCTCGCAGAGAGATGAAGAATGTTGAGACAACGTGCTCAAGTGCTCTCTCGGCCTTCTCCAGAGAGGATACACTTGCGCTTACTTTTTTCCATGACGCATCATCACTACCCTGTTTCTCGATATGGTACGCATCATCACCATCGAACCTGATCCTCCACTTCGGCCAGGTGTCAACTGGTTCCGGCTTGACAGCGATAGCCTTGCCGAGCTTAGCCAACATCCTGAATGGCCACGTTATGAATCTCATGGGTATACCTCCTCAACCAGTCTACTGCTTCTGAACTGCCACTTCAACCCAGCCCTTCCACTATAACCAAAGCCTCGAATTTTTCCTGACATAGCCTGAGCCAGTCATCATGTATTGGAGCCCACCAGATAGGAGGCGATGAACCTGACAGATTATTGATCATATCGAGCCACGGCTTGGAGGAATGTGGTTCAACAACAAGGACACGATTGTATCTCTCGACGCCGTAGTAGTTGCCGACCACGATACGACCATCTTCTATGGCGAGCCACCGGATCTCTTTGCTGTCCCTGTAATCTTGAAATGCGAACAGTACCATGTAACCACCTCCAACCAAATACTACAGCAAGAGACAACCTGTGTCAAGTCACGTTAGCCAGATTTGGCTACACTAACCGGAAGCTATCCGGAAGCTAACCGGAAGCGTTGTTCGGGATGATACTTCCTGATCATCCGGCAATTTATCTGGCCATTGTTGCCGGTTGAGCTACACCGATAAGCGGAATGTTACTCATCGGGAACATCCTCCTATATTCCCCCACATTGTAGTACAACCGTTGCCCTTGTTCCGACTGGGTAACCAGGAGGGGAAAACGTCAAGGTCTGCAGACACTCGGACCACGGGGGCAGGTCTTCGGTCCGAGGTTGATAGTTGGCTCTGGATTGTCGACAATATGTCTATCTCGGAAATGAAGGAGGTGTACAATGCGGATTCACACCATGCTAGTTGCCGACACAAAGGCCACAAGGTTGGCTATCAACAGCTGCAAGCCACTGCAAGCCAAAGGATATACAATCACGCAGACCAGCGGCTGTTTCGCGGGCAGAAAAGAGGACAGTCTCAAGCTTCAAACCACGTCTTTTCACCTGCTGGTTGGCGTAGCGGCTTCTATTGTCAGTGATAGAGTAGAGAATGAAGTCTGGTTGATCGATTCTCATTCTTGCGTATGGATTGTCGATATCATAGCGGGCATTCTAAGGTGCAAGAATTCCGAAACCGGCAACGATTACACCGTCGGTTCATATATTTGAGCTTCAAGCGTCGCCCCTAGGGTCAATCCTAGGGGCATTTTTCTCATGACCTCATGACCACAGTGTAGGCCAGTGTGGCCAGTGGCCAGTGTAGGCCAGTGTGGCCAGTGTGGCCAGTGGCCAGTGTAGGCCAGTGTAGGCCAGTGTGGCCAGTGGCCAGTGTGGCCAGTGGCCAGTGTAGGCCAGTGTGGGAGGTCTCACGACTAGGGTTTCGACCATGAATAAAGTGCAAGTATAGGGCATTACACGAGGAGGTCAAATTGACACTAGAAGAGCTGAGGGTATTGGCTCAAGAGTACGCAGTGG
>Ga0075113_1000365_pt1 | contig 13291 bp, 11 predicted proteins | sample AntAceMetag02UKA_FD_69788 | JGI IMG/M metagenome (GOLD analysis project Ga0075113, IMG submission 69788) | Saline lake microbial communities from Ace Lake, Antarctica - Antarctic Ace Lake Metagenome 02UKA | ecosystem: Environmental > Aquatic > Non-marine Saline and Alkaline > Saline | place...
CTGGTTTCTGCTCTTGCAAGGATTGCGGAGCCGAATATGAAATATCTGTAAATATTCAAGTATTGAACCCAGCAGATTTGTCCTTTGAGGAAGAAGGTAAGAAAATACCTGAACCTAAGGAGCCTGAATTGCCAGAAATGCCAGTAGCAGCAAGTATTAAGCTGAATAAAGATGTTATCATCAAATTGGCTTCGCTAGAAAAAAGTAAGGGCTATGTTTGCCCAGGTTGTGGACAAACAGAGTGTAAACCAGTAGTAAAAGTTGCTGGACATACAGAATGTATTTGCCCTGCCTGCGAAACTAAGTTCGAACACGACACCCTGATTAATGTTAATAAACCAGAAGAAGGCGTATTGAACGTTACTTGGAAACTTGATCCTAAGAAAGCAAGTTCCAATTGTGAGTCGTGCAAGGAAGCAGCTAAGAAATTTGCTGCCAAGGTCCACGTTTTCAAGATGATAAAAAAGGCACAAGGTAGCAAGTTCCCAATGGCTAATTGCATAGAACGACTTGCCAGAAGATGGGGAGCCAATGCGGTTTCTACGTTTGGACCATGCAAAGGTAAACCTTTAGCAGATTGTGTCTGTAAGGAACTTGAAAGATACGGGTTTACAAGCATTAAAAAGATGAACAAGTTGGCAGAAGCTATGTCGCAAGAAGACCCAATGGCGAAATGTTTTAAAGACCAACTTGGTAAGGGATATAAACAAGCACAGGCTGGCATTATTTGCAACGCCCTAAAGAAAAAATATGCTACAAAAGAAGACGACAATATATTTCTTATGGCTTTCAATGGTGAAGCTGATTTAAATGAGGAGGAGTTGGATATTATGAATGACAAATCATACGAAGATGACACAGAAGCCAATCTGGTTACAGATGAAGGCGACATAGGAGATGCTTTGTCTCCTGTTAACAAGGCAGAAGAAACTGTGACAGTAGAAATGCCATTAGACGTGGCAGAAGAACTTAAGGTTAAGTTGGAAGACGCCACCGATGTTGCAGTTGAAACTGCTCCTGCTGATAGTGTTGAAATTGAAATTGAAGAAGGTTCGCCAGAATTGGGAAGTGGTAGTGCATTAGAAGTGGCAGGAGAAGTGGCAGGAGAAGTGGCAGGAGAAGTGGCAGAAGAAAAAGTCCCTCTTGCAGCAAAAGCTACGCCCAAAATCACCAAGGAAGCTAAGAAACCTGAAATCACCAAGGAAGCTAAGAAACCTGAAATGGTAAAAAATATTGAGAAGAATGTCAAAGATATGCCTCGTGGCAAAGCAGAACTTGGTAAAGAAGGTCCAGATAACATTAACAAAAAAATGGATGGTCCATCCATTCCAGAAGGGAAAGCTACTATGGGTAAAGAAAGTCCAGATAATATAGATGTTAAAGCAGAATTGCCAGATGTCCCAGCAGATGCAGCATATATGGGTAAGGAAAAAGAAATCCAGAAAGATATGCCAGCAATTTCAACCGAAATTAAAGGAACGGTAATTGCTAAAGATGATAAAAAAGACGATCAAATCAAGAAAGAAGCTGCACAACCAAAAATGGTTGAGCATATGGAAGTCAAAGTAGAAGTTCCTAGAGCTAAGGCAACCATGGGCAAAGAAAGTCCAGAAAATATTGATGTTCCGTTAGCTAAGCCTGATGTTCCAAGAGGTGAGGCAAAATTGGGTGAAGAATCTACGGAAAACATTGATAAACCAGCTAAAGAAGTAGATGTTCCAACTGGTAATGCATATGTTGGCAAGGAAAAAGAAATTCAAAAAGATATGCCTGCCAATACGGTTGAATCACTAGGAACCATCAGAGCATCCGAAGATAAAAAAGCGAAACAGTTGGAAAGACTATCTACGGCAAGACACGAAAAGGCTTGCTTGGTTGCAGCCAAAATGTTAGGCGAAGGTAGAATCAAGTCCGAAGATATGGACGACGTGATTAAGGACTTGTCCAAACTGGAAATAGATAGAATAGAAGCGTTTGCTAGCAAGGTTTATCCTAAGATAATTAAGGAAGCCAGCTCCGCAACTTTAGCAACAGCAGTAGTGTTGGAGTCTAAAGGTATTGAGATCCCGCAAGAAGGAGCGTCTCTCCAAGACAGGCTGTCAAAAATGTTCACGCCTGGTAGCAAGCAGTTGAAGGACGCATTGGATAAGGAATAATAAATAAGTAGTTAAAAAAGACCCAGGTTTTCCTGGGTCTTTTTTATTGTCCTAAAAAATAAAAAAATAAAAAAAGGTTTTTTTAATTATTTAAAGAATAACTTATTAAGATCAATAATCTTAGTAGCAAATTTGACAAAACTTAAATGAAGCAATGAACGATAACACAAAATGAAGCAATGAATGCCGAATAAAGAACATCTAATCTTCAGATCGAAACAAAAAAAAGGAGATCATAATCATGGCATTAGTAGAAATATTTCATGTAGTAGCAAATGAATTCCCTCTCGATACCACCAGCACCCCTCCAGACATTAAAGAAGGTATGCTTGTGGCTATGAACGCAGGGAACGGAATTCGTAGAGTGGACGCCACAACTGGCGTGTTAGGCGTAATTGGTATCGCAGGAGACACGAAGAGCACTTCGGCTTCGGCAATGCCTGGCATCTATCCTGGCTGGCAGAACAGGGTTTCGGATAGCTTTGATGAAACCAAGGCTAGTGCGAAAATTACCGTCTATTCAAGCGGCGGAGCATTCGCAACCGACCAGTATGTTGCTGGTAACGTTGACGCAAGTAAGATCGGTCAGTACCTTATCGCTGATACCACAACTGGAACGCTGAAGTATGGCGGAGCAGATGCTAACACGTTGGCAGCAGCTCACACGCCTGTAGTGGCACAGTTGACGGGTGCGGCTGGAGCATATCCTTCGGGAGTTCCTGGCGTTGACATCAACGGCGACATGGCACTTAAAGGTGACAACGACAACCAATACATCGTCATTAAACTACTCGTATAATTAGATAAAAGGACAAAAGTCAACTCTTAAACAAAAATAGAGTCACTTAAAGGAGACAGAAGTTATGGCATTAGATAAAAGATCAGTAAATCAAGAGAGAGAAACCTTGATCGCTCAAGCCCTCGAAACCCCTGAAGGAAGAGTCGCTCTTGCTCAGGCTATGGTAGAACCTATTCGCAGAGCTCTTGAGTATCAAGCAGTAGGCAGAAAGCTTCTTATGGTAGATGAGCTCCCTCAGGGTGCTTACGCTCGCTATGAGAAGGACGTTCGGGCAACGGCAACCGTTATTTCTAGACGCGGTGCTGTGCCTGACATGATCGTTGAAGGCGAAGAAATCCTCGTCCCAACGTTTGAAATCGCAACTAACCCAACGGTCAGAATCTCGGAAGTAAAAGCCCGCAGATTTTACATCGTTGATAGAGCTCAGATCAAGGCTAAGGAAGCAATCCAAAAGGAAGAAGATACCAACATCTTCAACGCAATCAACGCAGCAGTTCCTGCAGCCAACCAGATCATCAGCACGGGTGGTGCATTGTCCACAAGCGCATTGGGACAAGCCTTCGCTTCGGTAGAACAACACGACTTAACTGTCGGTAAAGTTGTTTGTCATGCCCTTCGTTACAATGACATCAGAAATTGGGGCAAAACGATATACGATGAAGCCACTCAGAAGGAAGTATTGACGACTGGTTTGTTCGGACACATTTGGACCGCTGACATTCACGTCAGTTCCAGGGTAACACCTGCTTATGTGTTTGTGCTGTCGCTGGCAGAATATGTCGGTGCTATGCCTATCAGACAGGACATAACTGTTCTGCCTGCCGATGACCCCAAGAAACTTAGACTGGGCTGGATAATTTACGAAGAAATTGGAATTACGGTCATCAATGACTATGCAATTGCCAGAATCGAAATCACATCCGTATAATTCGTAGCAACTAGAAAACGCAAGTTCAAGAACCCCTGTGTAACAGCAGGGGTTCTTTTTTTGTTTAATAACAATCATTAAAATATTATATAGGTATTTTTTAAAATTGTTGTATAATGTAAATATGGAAAACAAAAAATTAAAATGTTGCATTTGCGGATTTGAACAAGATAAATCAATTTTGAGCCATGTTAGAAATGTTCATAAAATGTCTTCTCAAGAATATAAAAGAAAATTTAACATGCCCCTAAGAAATGCTTGGTTAAAAGGGAACAATGAATATTTTAAAAACATATTAGGAAAAATAAATTCTAAAAAAATGACAAACCAACCAGGTAGAGCAACATTATGTAATAAATGGAGCAGAAAATTTAATAAATGTATTAGTTGTAATTCTAGCAAAAGAAAACATGTTTCTAATGGTCTTTGCCAAAGATGTTATTCTAGGAAAAAGATGAAGCAGAGAACATTGTTGAGTAATTTAAAAATAATGGATGATGGCGTGGATGGAATTGATTATGTAATTTGTAAAATATGTGGCAATCCATATAGAACATTGACGGATCATGGGCATCTGGTAGAACACAAAATAACATCAAAAGAATATAGGGCAAAATTTCCTGATGCAAAACTATATTGTTTGAAATCAACTAGAAAGCAAGCAGATGGTATTTCTATTGGAAGAAAAAAGTTGATGGTGAAAAGAGGATATTTAAATCCACAGAGCCAGAGAGATTCTAAGAGAGTAGAAATGATTAAGAAGCACACCAACAAAGAGTTTGCAACTATTAGCAAAATCGAAGATGTTGTTTCTGAATGGTTTGAAAAAAATAATTATAATGTGTATTGGACTGAAGACAATAAACAAATTGATGAAAATTCTATAGTGCGTCAATTTGCTTTTTTAGACAAATATTGTGTTGATTTTGCTTGCCCCCAAAAAAAATAATTTTGGAAGTTTTGGGAGATTGGTGGCACGGCTGGGAATTTATTAACACGAATAAGGGCTTTGAAAAACAACATCCCAATGTTCAAAGAAATATAGTATTAGATAAACTTAGATTTAAAGATATAATAGCCACCCAATGGACACTAATAAAAATATGGGAACACGATATTAAAAATGGAAATTTTGTTAATATATTAAAACAATATTTCAAGGATTAACATGCCACCAAAACCAAAAATATACACACCAGAACAAGTTAATGTTTTAAGAAATTGTTATGTTAATAAAAAAATGTCTACAAATGATATTTCCGACAGAAGTACTGATTTTTTTGGTTTATTTGTTAGTAACGGAACTATATACAAAGAACTAATTAGGCATAATATTCCTGTTAGAAATAAATCAGAAAGTATATCTAGGGCAACATCAAGTCTCAATATAGACGAATCTTATTTGGACGAAAAAACAATTGAATGGATAGACGGTTTCTTGTTAGGAGATGGAAGTATAGGTTATAAAAAAATAACACATAAAAGTGCTAGATTTTCTTTCGGTTCTTCGGAAAAACAATGGACAAATTATGCTATGTCTGGATTAAAAAAATACAATCCTAGAGAAGCAAGTAGCAATGGGTGGAAATTTAGACCAGAGAAGCCGTCTAGACCCTTATTTAGTAGTGCTACAAAAATGCATCCCGACATTTCCCTGCAAGCTAAAAGATGGTATCCTAATGGCAAAAAAATAGTACCGCTAGATGTTAGAATTACGCCAACCAGTATCTTGCTTTGGTATTTAGGAGATGGAAGTATCGGTGGGTGCAATAGAAATAAAATGTCAATATCTACAAACCTACATTTGGCAACATGCGGTTTCACTCCAGAAGAAAATAATGATATTCTTATTCCGAAATTAGGTCAACTTGGCATTAGGGCAAGATATGGCAGGGTAAAAAACGACATAATAGTTTGTTCTGATTCAATAAAACCTTTTTTTGATACAATCGGTCTCAAATCCCCAATATCCTGCTACAATTATAAATTTGAAGTTCCCCAATGGTTGTTCCTTAAAACCCTAAAAATGATTATCCCCGACAAAAAAGAAAGATGGAGAGCAAAATACTATATAACAAGTGGACAAATACAATGTCAAAAAAGTCCTGGTGGTCATTATTTTTTATTTGATAAAGAACAAGAAAAACAGTTGTTAGAAAAAATGTCATGAACTACACATCAAAACACGCAATAATGGGAATGATGTCTGCCAGGTATGTCCCTTTTGATAATTGGGGTGGTTATGTTAAAAATAAAAAGGAAGTTGTTTTATATGACCCCACCATAATAAATAATTATAACAGCTATGAAAAAATATCATTACATTATCTAGAAGAAATGCCTAACATTAACGGATTAGAAATGATGTCCAAATATAGCTCCAATATGCTTGTCAGCGTTTTTAACGAAGAGTTTTTTAAGTTGGCTGGTTGGGAACACAGGGAAATGAGGGAAGCAAGAAACAAGTACAACAAGATTGTCAAAACAGAACACGACATAAAGGACATCAATGTTATCGTCAATTTTATTAAGGAATGGAACAAAAAACGTGGGGACGAAAGATACGGATGGCAACTGCACTCTGGATACGATGTTAGTTTCTTTGAGAGATTTTATGAGCAAGAGAAGGATAACTTGTGGTCCAATTTTTTTTACATAGACAATGTTTTTGTTGGGTATTCTATAATAAGTAAAATTTGTGAAGAAAATTGTTATAATTATTTAATAAGAAAGAATAATGTTGATTTTAGGAACTTATGCATTTATATTGATTACAAGTCTTTTGAAAGAATGTTTAATGAAGGTAAACATAATTTTTTAATAAATTGGGGATGCAGTAGTGGATCATTGAAAAAATATAAAAGCAAATTCCCCATACATAGCTGTGAAAAAAGATATTTTATAAAGATAAAAAATGAACCTAAAACCATACGACAAAACGAACTCTTTGAATCCCTACCTAATTAATATTCGTAAGGGCGATATTATTACCTATACCGACAGCGAGAAATTAACTGCCGAGTATATATGGGGTAAGTGTGGAAAAGAAAGAAAAAAATTGGCTCAATGGGTGTTCGATTACTATAGAGACAGAGGATTTCCAGAACAGAAATTAACAGACAATGAATTAATTAAGTCTTTTAATAAAATAAGGAAATTAGATACTAGTAAAATTTTAACAAGAAATGGCGAAATTAAAAACAGTAATTCTATTGGGACAAACATTATAAAACACTTTTGCTGGAAGGAATTTTATAGTTCAAAGAAAGAGACGGGGGTTTCACCAATAGAAGCTTTTAATGATGATAAGAAGTTGATGAAAGTAATTAAAAATAGGATGGGTTGGTGCAGCAGTGGTGAAGATGGAAGCAAAAGACCGTTTATGTTTGGTATTAATGATGGAATGATTTTGCAGGGCATTAGAAGTAGTGGATTGGGAGGAATGATATCTCAGTTCAAAGTAGCAGTAGCCAAGTTTCTATATGAAAAATATGTTCCAGAAGGCGGAACGGTATTTGATTATTCAGCTGGTTGGGGTGCTAGGTTACTTGCCGCCATGTCTTTAGGGATAAGATATTATGGGGTAGATCCGCTAACAAGTAATCCGTTAAACAGAATGATAGATTTTTTTAAAGGGAACGCCAAGGTTATAAATGGAATTAGTGAGAATATTGATATTTACAAGAATATACCTTTGGTTGATCATATTATGTCTTCGCCCCCATATTTTAAACTAGAAATTTATTCTGCTGACAAGACGCAAAGTTATAATAGATATCCAGAATATCAAGAATGGCTATTGAATTATTTTAAAAAGACGGTGGATAACTGTTTAGGCATTATGAAGAATAGCGGCACATTCGGGTTGGTTGTTGTTGAAAAATATAAGAAATATAACTTGGGCAAAGATATGATAGATATTTGTTTATCGTGCGGATTGGAAAAGATAGATTATTTCCCATTTAAAACGGCCAAGTCTCATTTGAGTGGAAAAACAAAGAATAATATTAATATTAAATATAATGATGGTGTTTTTGTATTTAAGAAAGTAGGGCAAAAACCATATGCTGGTAAAAAATCGGGTGGTTTGTTTGAGTTTTAGTTATTCAAAACAAGGCAAATAACAAGCATTTAACGAACAATAATGGAAGGAATATATTATGTGGACAGCAAAATTAAAAAATGGTCAAATAGTGTCAGAAACCACCCATAAATGGTCAGAAGTGAAGGAGAGGATAGATAGGCTATCCTATATTTATAACGGCTCTACGGTCAACCTACCACCTTCTAGCGAGTATATACAGTTCAAGTCAGCTAGCGCATCCCTAACTGGTGGGGAAATAGAAGTAGAAAGCCAAACAGTGGGTTTTAAGGTGGGGGATAAAAAGATATTATTGAGGTTTAATTTTAAGGATAATAAAATTGAAACAATAATAGAGTAATTTTTTTGGATAAGGAAAAATATGGCAGATAAACCTTTTAATAGTTCTAGTTCCACTTCTAGTTTGTTTTGCTCTAGTTCTTCAAGTTCCATAGAAGAAGGACTTCCGCCTAGTGGAGATCATCTGGTTATAAATGAGTGGAAATACCCTAGTGTGGAAGAGAAACTACTTTTAGGTATCGCAGAAGATAATTATGACATACGATACATTATCTTGGCAATAAGAAATTGGGGAACAGCCGATACGGATATTGCAAATGCAAGCACAACCATTATAAAGACGCAAAACGCTAATACTGTTGCATTTTCAACTAATATTAATTCTACGCAATATTCAAGGGAAGTAATTGAAAACGATTATATACTTTACACATTAACGGCTACAGATCCATGTACAATTGTAGTTGATACTGGTGCTAATCTTCTTGCCCCAAGCAAAACAACATCTATTGAAACAACAGCAGATACTTCATCTCTTATGACCACTAATGAAGTAGCCAGAACAGTAGTTTATGCAAAAAGTGAATTAATAACTGGTGCTCGTCTAGATGGTGTTTCTGATACTTCTTCAAGTTCTATTGAAGAAAATCAAATATTTACAAAAATAAAAATTCATATGGCGGCCAATTCATCTGTTAAAAAAACAACAAGCGGTAGTTTTGAAACAACAACAATTACTGTAAAAAAAGGATTTGAAACAAACATTCGTATTGGTACTCATGGAAAAACAAAAGTTATTACAGAGTATATTGAATTAGAAGAAAAAAGTTCGTCAAGTAGTTCGTCTTTCGGAGATGCTGTTGATTTATTTTATTTTACAGACAAGAATGGCGATTTGTATATACTTCGTGCAGACGCAGCCAGGGCTCATTCTTCTCTAGTTTTTAGAGCTTTTAGTCCAATTAGTGCTCCTCCATGTGGATTGGCGATGACTCAATTTATAATATTTGAATCTTCATCTTCTAGCGATACTTCCGAATCTTCTTCAAGTTCATCAAGTGTCAGCAGCAACGAATCAAGTTCTAGCAGTCCAAGCAGTCGTAGTGTCATAATATTATCTTCGTCATCTACTTCTGAATCAAGTGTTTCGAGATCTTCTTTAAGTAGTACTGGAAAAGAAACAGCATTTTATTCTAATGTTTATATTTTGAGGAAAAAAGATAGTCGAGTTGCAAATCTATCAATTTATAACATAAAAGGTTTTTTAAATGAATCAATAGATTTTTCTTCGGGGGACATATTTTTAGGAATGTGTATTTGGCCAGATAACAACAATCTTCTTGTAGCAATAACCCAGAATACAATACACATGTTATATATTTCAAATGGGCAGATTGGAAATTATTCTTTTGATTCCCCCATAGAATTAAATTACGGTATTACCCCAAAAGATATTATAGATGAAAATTCAGCAGAATTTTTTGTTAGGAGAAAATCACCAAAGGAAATAGTATTAGTTAGAATAAATAAAAAAGATAGAACTTGTACAGTTGGTACTCAATATTTTTCAAAAATACCCAAATGGAATAGATTAGGGGGAATGGTGTGTGATTTCGGTTTATATGGATTAATTGGCGAAATGGATACTATTTACAATGTAGTTGAAGAAAACAAGGGTTATAGCCACATATACAAAACATTAATTTTGGAAGGCGAAACGGATTTGTCTTTAGCCTATACTATGCCCTTTACGGTCTATGGTTGCGTTATACCGCCAAACATTTGGACAGACGAAGTTAGTACAAGTGGCAAAATAGTTCATGTTAGCGGGAAGCTTTCTTATTCTACTCCTCTTTCAATTTCTCCAACAAAATCTTTGCCTCCAACATTAACCTTCAGGCGCTATAGTATTGATGGCAACTTTATTGAGAACTTCAACTCCCTGTTTTTGGGTAATATGAAACCAGGAGTTAAGTCTGCAATTACTGTCATAAATGTGTTGGCAGAAGGATTGACTTCTATGAGCAATTTAAAAATAGGAATAACCGAGAATGGAATTATTGGAAGTAATGTAAATGATGTTGTAATGTATGGAGTGTCAGAAACAATAGATCCATTATTTGTTCCTACTAAATATTTTAGTGGAGTTAATGCGGACGGAACTTCGGAAAACATCAACAATATTGAAGTTGGAACGATAAGTACTGGAAAAGAAATAATATCGCAATATATTTACTTAATGATTGATGTTCCTGAGAAGTATATTGGTCGGGGGTATCTTGGATTTAAGTGGTTTTTTGAGTATGAATGAGTGATTGCTTTTCTAAAACAATTCTATATTTTTTACCACCGTCGCCATGAAAACCACCAACTTTTTTATTTGTTCCCAACCAATTACCCCATCCCTTCCATTCTTTTTTATATGTTCTATAGGGAATAAACGGTATATAGATTGGTCTTGATTTTGAAATAGCCCACCCATACCATTCTGCTTGACTATTAAGTTTTAGTCCCTTTACAAAAGAGTGGGCTTTTTTAAAAGAATAAAATTTCCACCCTTTTATTTTATTAGATATGGTATTTGTTCCTAACCAATTTCCCCAAGAAATCCATCCTTTATTTTTATAGTAAATATCTGGACTGCGCGGTATATTTATCTGTATTTTTTTGTTTTCGCAAGCATTTCTCCAATCTTTGTTGTTTCTTAGTTTTAATCTTCTTACTATCTTTTTTGCTTTTATGAAAGATAGAAATTCCTTTTTACTCCATGTTTCCCATCCCTGATTCCCAAGCCAATGACAACTACTTTTCCACCCTTTGTTTTCATATACATATCTTGGATGGGACGGTATGTTGTGTGGTTTTTTATTTGATTTACAATATTTTTTCCAGTCGTTCATATCTTTTAATCCTAGTTTATGAACATATTTTATTGCAGTATTATAATCTAAATATTTTACTAAATATTTTATTTTTTTATTTTTTCTCATTACTCTTATTACATTATAATCTAAACATTTTATTTTTTTTATTCCTAGCCAACTATACCAATCTATCCATCCTTTATTTTTATAGACTTTATATGGAACAGAAGGTATGCCAATGTCCCTTTTCCCAGATTTGCAATAGTTGTTCCATCCCACAACGTCTTTAATATTTTCTTTTTTAATAATTTTGATAGCGGCATCATATGATAAAAAAGTTTTTTCTCTCGTGGACAAATTTACTTCTCCTACAAGTTTAAATTTTTTCCATTTTCTATCCATTTTAAGAATATTGTTTTTATAATATATAAATTTTTTCAAACGTCTAGTATCATTGGCACTTATGACCAAATTATAACAAATTGAATCTTTTTTTAGTTTTTTATTGCAAATTTTAAAACCCTTTTTATTACATTTCTCGTGTATGTTGCCGCGAAAACCAACAATATTTTTTCTTAAGGTTAACAATAATTTTTCTATAAAGTTTTTACTTCCACTTGTGAAAACTGCCATATAAACTTTTTGATGATTATTGTAGTAAATGCAACCATCTCCGTCCCATAAGCCTCTTATAAAATCCGGTAGGTACTTTTTAGGAATATAGGGAAATTTACAAATTAAAGATTTTCTATAATTACCATCTAATTTCAACAAGTCGTTAATAATAGTGTTGGAACTAATTCTAATTTCAGCAACATTTCTTTTTTTTGATGTTGAAATTATATAACTAGACTTCATTTCTTTAGATATTTTTTCTAACATATAAATATCGTCTATATGTTGGGTTATTCCAAATCTACCTTCACTAATATATCCGTCTGCCCACCAAAATCCCAAAATATATGCCATATTGTGAGACCAAGTTTTAAAATAATTATCATTAACTTTATATTTTCTTTTGTATCCGTCAATATGTTTTATATCTAGCCAGTCTATCAAACCAATCCAGCCATTTTTTTCATAAGTTCTACACGGAGATGAAGGAATATTTATTGGTCTTTTTTTGCTTTTGGCATATTTTCTCCATTCGGTAAAACTGTTTAGTCCTAAAGATCTGGCTATCTTTCTTGCTTCTTTAAATGGCAAAAATATTTTATTCACAATTCAGTTCCCAGATTATTCTTTAATCTTTCGTCTAGTTTTACAATTTGATTTCTTAAATATTGAGACATATTAACCGAATAGTCTTTTTTGACTCTTTGCACAATTTCTTCTTCTTTTTCGGTTAACCTAATGTATAGTCCCTTTTCTTTTTTGCTTGGCTTCATTTTAACTCCTTTGTATATTAATGTTTTGTTTCATATATTATTATACACCAAAATTTATAAAAATCCTTTATTAAAAATGTTTTTTTTATTTTTTATAGAATAATACAATATATGAAGATTAATAAAAATATACAATTTAATGCCGATGAGCAAGAGGTAGTGTCTATTATTAAGGATGTAATTATAGCATACTCGCCAAACACTAGAGCGTATATTGTTGGGGGTTGGGTTAGAGATCGCCTTCTAAAAATACAAAGTAACGATCTAGATATAATGATAGATAGACCGTCTGGGGAAGAGTTTGCTCATTTAATTACAAAGCACTTGGGTATTAAATCCCCCAATATTATTCGTTCCAACCCCCTGAAATCGAAACATTTGGCTACATCAAAAATATATTTGCCGCTTTCTTCTAATAAAATACAGGAAATAGACATAGCTCAAGCAAGACAGGAAGTTTATGAAAACAGCAGAATCCCCAGAATTGAAATAGCAACCCCGGAACAAGATGCCACAAGAAGAGACTATACGATTAATACACTGATGTATTCTATTAATGAAGATAAAATAGTTGACTTTACCGGGATGGGAATTTCAGATCTAGAAAACAAAATAATCAGAACTCCAAGAGATCCATTAAAAACATTTATGGATGACCCATTAAGGATTTTTAGGGGAATAAAATATGCGTCTAAACTCAATTTTAAAATAGATCCAGCTACATATTCTGCAATGATGGACCCTAGTTTAAGAGAAGAAATAAAGAAGAAAGTAT
>Ga0075113_1000374_pt1 | contig 13052 bp, 14 predicted proteins | sample AntAceMetag02UKA_FD_69788 | JGI IMG/M metagenome (GOLD analysis project Ga0075113, IMG submission 69788) | Saline lake microbial communities from Ace Lake, Antarctica - Antarctic Ace Lake Metagenome 02UKA | ecosystem: Environmental > Aquatic > Non-marine Saline and Alkaline > Saline | place...
ACATTTTGAGCATGATATTGCAATTGTAAATGGTAAACCTGAATTACTTTCTACATTTAAGCATGTATATGATGCTCTTGGAATTGTGAGTAATGAAGAAGATGAGTTTAGACAATAAATTCAAATTTTAAATAACCATGTTTAAAGAAATTTCAAAAATTGAACAAAAAGAAGTCATGAAAGGCTTTAAAGGAAGGTTTTTTCATACAAATAGTTCAACTATCGCTTTTTGGGAAATTGAGGAAAATGCTATTTTACCAGAACATTCTCATATACACGAACAAACAACTCAAATAATTGAAGGTAAACTTGAAATGACTGTTGGAAGTAAAACAATGATTCTAGAACCTGGTATGATTGTTCAGATTGCTTCCAACGTAAAACACAGTGGAAAAGCTTTAACAACTTGTAAATTAACAGATACATTTTGTCCTGCAAGAGAAGATTTTGAAATTTGATTATTAAAACTTGACTTTTGAAAAGACTCTTTAAATTTATACTAAATACAATTCCCAGACCAATACTTATTAAAGTTAGCTATTGGGTACGCCCTCTAATTTCATTCATTTTAAAAGGAACTACTTTTACTGACCCAATTGATGGCAAAAGCTTTAAAACCTTTTTACCCTATGGATATGGTGAGCAACGTTCAAATGCGTTATCTCCAAGTACACTTTCATTAGAACGTCACAGATTACTTTGGTTGTATTTAAAAAATGAAACTTCTTTTTTTACAGCACCAAAAAAAATGCTTCATATTGCGCCTGAACAATGCTTTTTAAAACTATTTAAACAACAAGAAAATTTAGACTATATAACAGCCGATTTACATTCTCCAATTGCTGATGTCAAAGCTGATATTTGCAACTTACCGTTTGAAAATAATATGTATGATGTTGTTTTTTGCAATCATGTTTTAGAACATATTGAAGATGATAAAAAAGCAATGAGTGAATTATTGAGAGTTTTAAAACCTGGTGGAATGGGTATTTTTCAAATCCCTCAAGAATTGGATAGAGAAAAAACCTACGAAGATTTCACCATAACTTCTCCTGAAGAACGCGCCAAACATTTTGGGCAATATGATCACGTTCGTATTTATGGAAAAGACTATTTTGATAGATTAAGATCTGTTGGTTTTACAGTAAATGAGAGAGACTATTCAAAAAATCTTTCGAATGAAGTAATAACTAAATACTGCTTGGTAAAAGGGGAAATTTTACCAGTTTGCTATAAATAATAAGCCTATCTTCATAACTACTCATCATTATATTTTTCATATAATAATTAATCTTCATTAAGAATAAAGTCAAGTTCATCTCCTGCATTTTCAATATCAACATGAAATAATTTTGCTATAGAGGCGGCTATTTGATTGGTATATAATTGCCTTTTAATAGCAATTTCACCTAAAGGTTTAACTCCTTTTCCAAAGGTCATTAACCAAACCTCATCAGCTCCATTAACACTTCTCCCATGACTTCTCCATGTGTCTATGGGTTCGGTACCTCTACCATGATCGGTTGTAATAATAAAGGTTGTATTATCTTTATAGTAAGGATTGTTTTCGACAAATTCCCATAATTCTTTTATAAATGAATCTGTTCTATGGGCAGCTTTTAAATAAGCATCATAATCTCCATGATGAGCAAAATCATCAGTTTCTCCATAAGCAATATAGATAAAATCAGGTTGATTATTTTTTAAATACTCAAGGGCATAGTGATGTGTAAAAACATCTAAACGAACTGAGTTCCAAGGACTAGGAGTTGCTTTTTGAAGTTTATTTAAATAGTGCTCATTTGAAGAGAGGTTTTCTCCTTTAGCTTCTTCAAATCCTGCGTTGACAGGTACTTTACTCCTAGATTCATTAATAATATACGGAAATACATCCCAACTACCGAAAGCAGCGACCTTTCCTTTATAGCGACTATCTGTATTTACAACTTCAAGAATTGTTTTATTTGGATTTGGTTTTTTGCTATTGCTGTTAATTCGCTCATCATCTGATTTACCTGTTAAAATTTCATTATACCCAGGGTAAGAAAACCAATATGCGTTAGTTAAATTCATGGTACTTCCTAAAGTTCTATTACCATGTATTTGTCCTTTTTTAGCAACTATATTCCAAACAAAAGGCATAAGTGTTTCTCTTCTTTTTTTAGCTGTAGATTTCCAAAATAGCTCTTTTAATGCTGTTGTATCATCAACATATTTTTTATTGTTTATTAATTGAGGGTCTGCACCTGAAAATAACTCTTGCCAGCGCAATCCGTCAAGCGTAATTAATATCACTTTAGAATGGTCAGAATTGATTTGTGCATTGCTTAAAAAAAAGAAAAAAAGAAAAAAACTTGTAAAGATTAGTCTCATGTTGAATAGATAATTAGTGTTATTTTTTAAATTTTCATCCATTAATATATCAGTTATCAAAATTAACAGAATTAAATGTTTGCATTCCTCCGTTTTTATCAGCATAAATTAAAAATGCTTTCAATTCTTTATGTTTTCTTAAAAACTCTTGAGATTTTTCAAAACCCATAACCATAAATGCAGTGGCATATCCGTCAGCTTCCGCACAATCTATTTTTGAAATAACCGACGCGCTTAACAAGTTACTTTCTGTAGCAGAACCTGTTTTAGTATTTATGGTATGTACATATTTTTCGCCTGTATCAGTAGTTCTAAATTTCCTGTAATTTCCAGAAGTTGCCATAGATTCATTCTGTAACTGAATTGTAGTTGCAAATGAACGCGTACCATCTTCATTTGGGTTTTCTATAGCAATTCTCCAAAATTCCCCATGTTGATTTACACCTCTTGCTCTAATTTCACCACCAATTTCTACCATGTAATTATTTATATCATTTTTTTCAAATAATCTACCAACAACATCAACTAAATAACCTTTGGCGATAGCATTAAAGTCGAAATAAATTTCAGGATATAATTTTGTGATTTTGTGATTTTCAAGCTTTACTTTATTAAAACCAACATAATTTAAAAGCGCTGTAATTTTAGTAGAATCTAAGTTATTAATTGATTTTTCTGGCCCAAATCCCCAAGCATTCACTAGAATTCCAACAGTTGGGTCAAAAGCTCCATTAGTTTCTGTGTGAATTTTTTCTGATTTCAAAAATACTTCTTCAAAAAAATGATCAACAATAACTGTAGTATCTCCTTTATTTATTCTAGAAATATCAGAAGTTGGAATATATGTTGAAACTGATGCATTTACGGCATAAATTAAACTATCAATTTTTGACTCAAAATTTAAACTTTTTTCTGATAAATATTTAATCGAAAATGTGGTTCCAATTGCGTTTCCGCTAATTGTTTTTAAATTATTTTCATTGTTTTCACAAGAAAAAAGAAAGAAACTTAAAAAAATAAATAGTAGATTTTTCATTGCTTTTGATGCTAAAAAAATTGCTTAAACAAAGATATCATTTTATTAATTCATAAATTCTTCATAATTTAAATTAAAATGACAAATTATAAACTTCTTTTTTCTAACTTTGTTGTATAAAATTATTTTAAATTATGAGAAAAATATTTGGGTTAATTATTGTAGCATCAGTGCTATTAAGTTCTTGTGTATCGCAAAAGAAATACACTGAACTAGAAGGAAATTTCAATAAAAAAAATCAGGAATTAGTTGATACTAAAGCTGATTTAATGAAATGTAGAATTGAAAGTGAAAGTAAAGTTACTTCTTTAGAACAACAAGTTAAAGATCTAAGAAGTGATAAAGAAAAAACTTTAGAATATGTTGATAATTTAACAGTATTATCTAAATCTGCTTCAGATAACATTAAAGAAACGTTGTCTCAAATGGGTAAAAAAGATGAGTACATTACTTATATCCAAAAAGCCATTACGCGTAAAGATTCTATTAACGTAGCTTTAGGATTTAAATTAAAAAGTGTATTAAAAGATGGGGTTTATGATGAAGACATCCAAGTTAATGTAGAAAAAACTGTTGTTTATATTTCTATAGCTGATAAATTATTATTTAAAAGTGGAAGCGCTACTATTTCAAACAGTGCTAAAGATGTATTAGGTAAAGTTGCTGAAGTTATTGCTGCGCAACCTAATTTAGAAGTTATGGTTGAAGGTTATACCGATAATAAAAAGGTTATTAGTAATGCGAGCATTAAAGATAATTGGGATTTAAGTGTGAAACGTTCTACCTCTGTAATTAGAGTTCTTCAAAACGATTTTAATATTGAACCAAGCCGTTTAGTTGCTGCTGGTAGAAGTGAATATATGCCTTTAGACAGTAATGATACTGTTGAAGGTAGATCTCGTAATAGACGAACTAGAATTGTTTTAATGCCTAAACTAGATCAATTTTTTGATTTATTAGAAAATAAAGTTGAGTAGGTTAATAATTAACTGAATCAAAAAAACCACGTTTATACGTGGTTTTTTTGATTAATTAGATTCTACTTCTAAAAATTGTAATCCATCATATTGTAATAAATATTCTTCATTTAGTATTGGTGGCTTTAACGTATCGGTTTTTGCGCCTAGCCCAACACCTGCAAAAATTACTTTAGCTTCATGACTCCTTGCATGATTTTTGAAAGTTTCCATCCAAACTACATCATATGTTATTGGTGTTTCAGAAATTTCACCAGCTTTAACAATCACAAAATAACGTTGGTTTTTCTTGTTTATGCAAACAAATTGAGGATTCCTTTTTAATTGGCTATTTATTGCAATAAATTCATACCCCTTAGCTTCTAATTCTTTTCCAACAATATTCATTGCTAGATTATGAATTTCTTGTTTAGTTAGTGATCTACTCATTTATAATTGATTCAATAAAAAATCCGACACAAATGTATCGGATTTTTTAATTTTAAACACTTTATTACAGTATGTTATAGTTTTTAATTTAGTTATCCACCAAAATCATCAAATCTTATATTTTCATCTGCTAATCCAAAGTCTTCACCCATTTTTTGTACAGCTTTGTTCATTAATGGAGGACCACAGAAATATAATTCAAGATCTTCAGGAGTCTCATGCTTAGATAAGTACTCATCAATTACTGCTTGATGTACAAATCCAGTAAATCCATCACCTTCTTTATCTTTAAAATCTTTTTTATTTACCCAATTGTCTTCTGGCATTGGTTCAGATAGTACTAAGTAAAATCTAAAGTTAGTAAACTCTTTTTCTAACTTATAGAAATGTTCAGCATAGAACAATTCACGTTTAGAACGTCCACCATACCAATAAGTAACTGTTCTACCTGTTTTTAAGGTATTGAATAAGTGATATAAATGAGAACGCATTGGAGCCATACCAGCACCACCACCAACATATAACATTTCAGCATCAGATTCATTGATAAAGAATTCACCGTAAGGCCCTGAAATAGTAACTTTGTCTCCTTTTTTTCTTGAGAATATATATGAAGATGCAACTCCAGGATTAACAGCCATCCAACCATTTTTAGCTCTATCCCAAGGTGGTGTAGCAATACGAACATTCAACATAATTTCTCTTCCTTCTGCAGGGTAAGAAGCCATAGAATATGCGCGCTCAACTTGTTCTTTATTTGACATTTTAAGATCCCACAAACCAAACTTATCCCATTCCATTTGGAATTTGTCTGCAGTTTCGTGTTCTTCAGGATGAGCAGTAATATCCATATCTTTAAAATCTACCTCACATTCAGGAATTTCAATTTGTATATATCCACCTGCTTTATATCCCATATCTTGGGGGATTTCAACAACAAATTCTTTAATAAAAGATGCTACATTATAATTACGAACAACGGTTGCATCCCATTTTTTAATTCCAAAAACTTCTTCTGGAATTGAGATATCCATATCCTGTTTAACTTTAACTTGACAAGCTAAACGAATTCCGTCTTTTAATTCTTTTCTAGTAAAATGAGGTGTTTCGGTTGGTAAAGCTTCACCTCCACCAGAATGTACATGACATTCACATTGAACACAAGTTCCACCTCCACCACAAGCTGAAGGTAAAAATATTTTAGAATTTCCTAAAGTTGATAATAATGAACTTCCTGAAGCCACTTCAATCTCTTTTTCACCATTAATTCTAATTTTTACAGGACCTGATGGTGATAATTTTTGTTTTACAACCAATAATAAGGCAACCAATAATAAAGTAAGCACTAAAAATGCTATAACGGTTGCTACAATTGTACCTAAGGTATTTGCTGCTAATATCATCATTATTCTTGTATTTCTTTTTCGTTATTGGCTAAGTCTTTTAGTTCTTTTACAACTTCAACTTGTACTGTTTTTTCTTCAGTTTCTTCTTCATCTCCTCCAGTAAGCATTCCTCCAAAACTCATAAATCCAATTGCCATTAAACCTGTAATAATAAATGTAATTCCTAAACCTCTAAGTGGTGCAGGTACATTTGAATATCTAATTTTTTCACGGATTGCTGCAATTGCTAAAATTGCTAGAAACCAGCCAATTCCTGAACTAACTCCATAATTAAATGCCAATCCTAATGTTTGAATTTCACGTGATTGCATAAATAATGAACCTCCTAAAATTGCACAGTTTACTGCAATTAATGGTAGAAATATCCCTAATGAATTGTATAATGATGGAGAGAATTTCTCTACTATAATTTCAACTAATTGTACCATTGTTGCAATAGTTGCAATAAACATAATAAAAGATAAAAAACTTAAATCATATGCTGCGTATTCAGGGCCTAGCCAAACTAAAGCTCCATCTTGAAGTATATATTTATCTAATAACCAGTTTAAAGGCACTGTAATAGCCATTACAAATATTACAGCGGCTCCTAATCCAACTGCTGTTGACACTTTTTTAGATACTGCTAAGTAAGAGCACATTCCCAAGAACGTTGCAAATACCATGTTATCTATAAATATTGCTTTAAAAAATAATTCTAAATGTTCCATAATATCTAGTTACCTTCAATTAATGCTTCATTTCTTGAGCGTTGTACCCATATAATAATTCCTACTGTAATTAATGCCATTGGTGCTAACAACATAAATCCGTTGTTTTCATAACCATATGCATACACTCCTGTTTTTTCAATAGAATCTCCTAAAACTTTAAATCCTAATAATGTACCTGAACCCAATAATTCCCTAAAAAACCCAACGATTATTAAAATTACACCATATCCTAATGAATTACCAATTCCATCTAAGAATGATTTCCATGGTCCGTTTGCTAAAGCAAATGCTTCAAAACGTCCCATAATAATACAGTTTGTGATAATTAACCCAACAAATACCGATAATGTTTTACTTAATTCATAAGCAAAAGCTTTTAATACTAAATCAACAATAATTACCAATGTTGCAACTACAATTAGTTGAACTATAATTCTAATTTTTGGTGGAATAATATTACGCATTAATGATATTACCACATTCCCAACACCAAGTACAAATAATACTGCAACAGACATTACAATGGAAGCTTTTAACTCAGCTGTAATTGCCAAAGCAGAACAAATACCTAATACTTGAATAGTAATCGGATTATCATCTGCTAAGGGATCTGTTATTAATTTTAAATCTTTTTTTGATAAAAGTCCCATAGATTATTGCTTTAATGTTTTTAAATAAGGTAGATACATTTTTAGATCTTTTTTTAGCATCGCAGCTAAACCATCACCTGTAATTGTTGATCCTGCAATTGCATCTACTTCAAAATCTGTTTTATCTAAATTTTTAGGATCAGAATTACCTTTAGATACTGAAATTCCTTTAAACAAATCTCCATCTAAAAAATGTTCTCCTTTAAAATCATCCATAAAAAAACGTTCTTTTATGTTTGAACCCAAACCTGGTGTTTCACCTGCGTGATCAAAATAAACACCTTGTACCACCAATTGATTATCTATAGCTACATAACCCCAAATTGCGTCCCATAAACCTTTACCTCTTACAGGTATAATATAATATTCCGTATTATCCTTATTACCAATAAATAAGGGTAATTTACGAACTCTGTTTTCTGCTTTTGCAGCTGCTTTCTCTTTTTTAAGGTCTATTAAATATGCATTTTCATTTTCAACTACATTAGTTCCTGTTATTACTATCTGCTTAGTAATATATTTTGAAAATTCACTACCTACTATACTTTTTGAAACAAATTCTACACTTGTTTCATCATTTTCATTAACACCCATTGCATATAGAATATTTTGCTGCTTTTCTATACGTTTATTTTCGGTAATTTTATCTTTTAAGGATGCTGCTAAAAAAGCTAACAACGCTCCTACTATTACAACCATTCCAGTTGCAAATAGTATTGTATATAAGTTACTTTCAGTATTCTTTGCCATTGTTATGCTGTTTTTGCTTTTAAACGTTTTAACCTTCTTTTAACGTTACCTTGTACCACATAATGGTCAATAGTAGGTGCAAATACGTTCATTAATAATATTGCCAACATTACTCCTTCCGGATATGCAGGATTAAATACGCGAATCATAATTGAAATAAATCCAATTAAAAATCCATAAATCCATTTTCCTTTATTAGTTTGAGAGCCTGTTACTGGATCAGTTGCCATAAATACAATACCAAAAGCTAAACCACCAAGTAATAAATGATGCCAAAATTCAGTACTCATTAAACCATGAAATTTACTTCCTTCATTTATCCAACCAGCATCTACAACAGCATTGAAAATTAATCCCATTACTAAAGCTCCAATTACAGATGATAACATAATTCTCCAACTAGCAACTTTTGTGTACAATAAAAATAAACCTCCTAATACTATTAATAGTGCTGAAGTTTCACCGACAGAACCCGGAATAAAACCGTAAAACATATCCCAAGTTGAATATGCAAATTCTTTTCCTTGAGCCAAACTTCCTAAAATAGTTTCTCCTGAAATAGCATCTAATTTTACTCCCTCAACTATTTCATTAGCTCTTTCAACTGCCCCTGTTACCCAAACTTTATCTCCACTCATCCAAGTTGGATATGCAAAGAATAAAAATGCTCTAATAGTTAAGGCTGGATTTAGAATATTCATTCCAGTACCTCCAAAAACTTCTTTTCCTATTACAACTCCAAAAATAACTGCTACAGCTAACATCCATAAAGGAGTATCAATTGGTACAATTAATGGAACTAACATACCAGTTACAAAGTAACCTTCTTCAACCTCATGATTATTAATAGTTGCAAAAATCACTTCAACTCCTAACCCAACAACATATGATACAATTAATAATGGTACTAATTTAATAGCTCCAATTAAAAAGTTGTCAAAATTCCAAAACTCACCACTAAAGAATGATAATCCTTCTGAATAACCATTAACTGCAATATTTTGTTGAAATCCTACATTAAACATTGCAAAAATTAATACCGGAATTAGAGGTATAATTACAGCGGTCATTGTACGCTTTAAATCATCTGCTCCTCTAATGTGACTACCTAAATGCGTTGTTTCATTAGGCGTATAAAAAAGGGTATGAATAGCACCAAACGTAGTTTGCCACTTTGTCCCTTTCACTTTCTCACTTATATTATGTAATTTTTCTTTTAATCCCATAATTTTATCCTATTTCTTTTAACATTAAGTCTAAGCCTTTTCTAATAATTTCCTGATGCGGTTGTTTAGAAACACAAACAAATTCAGTCAAAGCAAAATCTTCGGGAGCAACTTCGTACATCCCTAAACTTTCCATTTCGTCTAAATCTTTATACATACAAGCTTTTAAAATTTGCATTGGGTAAATATCTAAAGGAAATACTTCTTCATAACTACCTGTAACTACAAAAGCTCTGTGCTCTCCATTTGTATTGGTGTTTAAATCGTACTTTTTATTTGGAAATAACCAAGAAAAAGTTAATGCTCTTGTTATTGATATTTTTTTAAAAACTGGCATTGTCCAACCAAAAAACTCATAATCATTTCCTTCAGGAATTACTGTTACAATATTGTTATAGTAATCTAAACTCCCTCTTGAATCAATTGCTTTTCCTGTTAAAACATTTCCGCTAATTACTCTGTTATTCTCTCTTGCTAGCTTCCCTTCAATAATTGAAGAAATAGACGCTCCTATTTTTGTTTTGAAATATTTTGGAGCTGAAACTGAAGATCCTGCTAAAGCAATTATACGCTCAGCATTAAATTTTCCAGTTAATAATAACTCACCAATAATTACTAAATCTTGTGGTGTAACTGTCCAAACAACTTCACCCTTGTTTATAGGATCTATTTGTGAAATTTGAGTTCCAACATTCCCTGAAGGGTGCGGTCCTGAAACTTTATGCAATGTAATATTGTTTAATCCTTCAAATAATGATTCTGCATTTTTCCCTATAGAAACATGAACTTCACCAGAAGTTAATTTACTTAAAGCAGTAACTGCTGCTTGTAACTCTTTTTCTTTTCCATCCAATACATAATCGTAATCAGCTGCTAAAGGTGCGCTTGCATAAGCAGATATAAAAATAGCTTTAGGTGTTTTTTCTGGGTTTGCAATTACATCATAAGGTCTTTGCATAATAAATGGCCAACAACCTGCGGCTAAAAGATGGCTCTTAACCTCTGCAGCTTTCATTTTTTTTGGCTCTTTCGCTCCAAAATCGAAAAATTGTTGTTCATTATCAGCTTGGATTTGAACTGCTAATATTTTTCTTTTTTCACCACGTATAATATCTTTCACTTCTCCACTAACAGGTGAAGGGAATTTCATTTCCTCATTGGCTTTATTGTAAAAAACTGGTTCTCCAGCTTTTAATTTTGAACCAATTTTTACTGATAATTTTGGAGTAATACTGTGAAAGTCTTCAGGTTTTAATGTAATTACACTACTAGATAATGCTTTTTCGGTGATTTTTTCAGCTACACCTTTTAGCTTAATATCTAAACCTTTTTTAATTCGAATGTCCTGTGACATATTTATAGTTTATTTAATAGTCTTTAAAAACGGAGCAAAAATAACAATTTCTAACTTAGGATTTATGATTTTTATCATGTTTTTATGTAACAATTATTATTATTATCTGTCAATTTTAGATTTATTACTTTTACTGATACCTTTTGGTATAAATTTTGTTAATTCAACAACTATATAAATTTTATTCCCTTGAAAAAATATTTTTTACCTCTTTGTTTTGTGCTATTTTTTTTGGTTGGTTATTCTCAAAATAACTTTACAGAACCCACTAATATTAAATCCATTGTATTTAAACCTGCTGCATTAAATACATACGCGCCAATTATTAAACTTGGAGAAAGCATAAACCTATCTTTTGATGATTTAAATGCTGACGAACACGATTATACTTATAAAATTGAGCATTGTAACATAGATTTGAGTGTTTCTAATATCGCTGAATCTGAATTTGTGCAAGGGTATGCTGAAGATAGAATTAGAGATTTTGAAAATTCTTTTAATACATTGCAACCTTACACAAATTATAGATTAACAATTCCTAATCAGGACACCAAAATTAAAATTTCAGGAAATTATATGTTATCTGTTTTAAATGAAGATTCAGAAATTATATTTAAACGCCGTTTTGTTGTGTACGAGCCAAAAGTAACTGTTGGTGTTGCTGTTTATAAAAGTAGAGACATTTCAACCATAAACACAAAACAATCGGTTGAATTTAGTATCAATCATCCCAATTACAGAATTAATAACCCAGGAGAAGAAATTAAACCCGTTTTAATTCAAAATAATAATTGGCAAACTGCAATTACTGGTCTAAAACCACAATTTTATAGAGGTGAACAGCTTTTGTACAAATACAATAAAGAAACAAGTTTTTGGGCTGGAAATGAGTTTTTATATTTCGACTCTAAAGATATAAGAAGTTCTACTTTAAACATTGCAAGCGCTGAACTGGGTAGAGAATTATACCACACCTATTTATATACAAATGAAGAACGAATAAATTTACCTTACACCTTATTTCCTGATGTAAATGGTAATTTTATAATTAGAACTATTAATGGTTTAAACAGTAATACGGATGCCGATTATAGTTGGGTACATTTTTCGCTAAAAACACTTCAAAATCTAGAAGGAAAAGAACTATATGTAAGTGGTAATTTTAATAATTGGCAATTAAATGAGGAAAATAAATTGAATTATAATACTGAAACTAACTTGTATGAAGTAACTTTATTATTAAAACAAGGCTTTTACAATTATCAGTATCTAACCAAATCTAAAAATGGTAATTTAAACAACCACGATATTGATGGTTCTTTTTATCAAACTGAAAATGATTATACAGTTTTAGTATATTACACTAAATTTGGAAGCCGATACACACAAGTAATTGGTGTTGGTTTTGGTAATTCTGAAAAAATCAATAATTAATTTTTTATTCAAAAATTTAGTATCTTTGACTAAAATAGCAAGCAATAAACTGCTATGGTACAACAAGTAACAAATGGTATAAAAATTTCAATAACGTCTAATTTCGAAGGTACAAATTATCGAAATTACAGGCTTTATTATGCTTTTAGTTACCAAGTTAGTATTGAAAATCAAAGCAATGAAACCATACAACTTTTAGCAAGACATTGGGAAATTTTTGACTCATTAAACAATACTGAAGTAGTTGAAGGTTCTGGTGTAATTGGAAAAAAACCAATTTTAAAACCATCACAAATTCATACCTATTCATCTAATTGCTTTTTAACTTCACCAATTGGTGCAATGAGTGGTTTTTATACTATGGTGAATTTTGCAACTACAAAAACATTTAAAGTAAATATCCCTACATTTCAGTTAATGGTTTCAAATATCCATAATTAAACATGAAATTTAGTCTTGTAAAATTCAAACCAAAAAAAGTGATTCAAACTAAAGGTTTGGAATGTTTAAATTGTGGAAAACCATTCAGCGGCAATGAAAATTTTTGTTCATATTGTGGGCAAAAAAACACAATTAAAAAACTAACTCTTAGCAATTTTATAAGTAATATATTTTCTGGTTTTACTTCGTATGATTCTCGCTTTTGGAAAACTTTTATTCCACTTTTAACAAAACCCGGAAAAGTATCAAAAGATTATATTGAA
>Ga0075113_1000377_pt1 | contig 13008 bp, 13 predicted proteins | sample AntAceMetag02UKA_FD_69788 | JGI IMG/M metagenome (GOLD analysis project Ga0075113, IMG submission 69788) | Saline lake microbial communities from Ace Lake, Antarctica - Antarctic Ace Lake Metagenome 02UKA | ecosystem: Environmental > Aquatic > Non-marine Saline and Alkaline > Saline | place...
TATGGCTGTTGCTATTATGAAGATTAGAAGGGTTTGGATTGGGACGGTTTGGATTAGGGTTATGCTGAGGAGAGTTGTTGTTATTAGGTTGATGTGGATGCCTGGGATTAGGCCGGTTATTGTTCCTATGGTACACCCGAGCAAAAGAGCAATAATAATTTCTAGTGTCATTATGATTATTGCCTTTTTCCCGTCGGTAAAAAGACTTTTTCCCTATTTATATTAAGTATTATTTCTTTTTAAATGTTGTCGCATTTAGATTTTTATATTATTTTTTCGATGCCTAAAAGGTTTTATTTAATTTGGTTCTTTTTGGTTGCTTTTGTATGTAAAATTATTGTTTAAGATGCATACCCGAACTATTTTTTATTATTTTCTGAGGATTTCGTGACTTTAAGCTGATTTTGTTCATCTGGTTCAAATTTAAAGTTTTTATAATAGGGATTTATTCTAACAAGTTTTTCTCCTTCCCTTTCATCTAACTTAAATGGAAAAATATCTTTTGGGAAATAGGTGTTTGGTTTATGTTTAGTTTTTAATATTTTTTTTCTACAATTATCTAAAAAGTCCTTTTGAGTTATTCCTTGTGGTAATATTATTCCTCTATCATAGAGCTCCTTAAATATTATTTTGGTTTTACCTTTTCCGATTATCTTTTTAATTTTAATTTGATGTATCTTCTTAATTTTATAAAAAAGGTTTACTATTGTTGATTTGTTGTTAGGATTTTCAAATTGTTCCTTTGTGAGTGTCATATTCATATAAACTTTATCTCTAAGCTTCTTTCTCTTAAGAACAAATTCTTTTGTGTAAATAATTTTTTTAAGTGAATCACTTATATTTTTACCTTTATTTATTTCAGATTTTATTTTTTTCGCTTCTTTTACACCTAAAGTTACTCCCCCTTCTTTTCTTATAAGGGATAAAAATTCTTCATTTTTATGTATGTCTTTGAATATTTTTTCATATTTGTTAGATAATTCCTCAAGCGAAGCCATTTCTAATGAATCTATCATATTTTCTACTATTTCTATTCTTTCTTTTTCGTCTAATATACTTAAAGCATGAGAAATATTTTTATCTTTTAATTTTCTTAATCTTCTCTGTAATCTTTTTTTTAATGAACCTCTTTGAGCTAAAGGGGCCTTTTTAGTCATGAAGCCTAATTCTGATTTTGGTATATAATATGTCATATTACAGATATGTAATTACTAATATTTAAATGTTTTTATTTCGTGTCTTTTATATGAAACAAATAGTTTGTGAAAAAACAAAAGAGAGAAAGATATTTTGTATTGATGAGTATCTGAGAGTATCTATATCCCGATATAATCTAAATTGTCAAAATAAAGAACAAGTGAAAAGATGAGCATAGGACATAGAACAAGGTTAATTCAGTTTCGAGTTTCGGAGAGACAATATAGGTTAATACTTAATAAAAAAGAAAATTTCGGATATAGAGTGTTATCTCAATTTGTAAGAGATTGTGTTTTGAGAGATGATTTGGCAAGTCTTAAGCTTATCAAAGAAATTCATAAGAAAATTGTAGGGGAAGAAGTTGTTTCTTGAGATAAAATGAAAATCAATTTTTTATATTATGAGGTGATTAATGATGAATAGTAAGAAGATTTTCTCCTCAAATAAAGTACCGTTAACTAAATTAGATATGAAGATATTAAAAATACTTTGTGAAAGCGAGTATAGTCAAGGATATTTAGCTGAAAAATGCAATTCAAGTGTCGGAGGAGTGGCCAAAGCATTAAAGAGACTAGGTAAATATGGGCTTGTCTATTGCCTTAAGGATTGTGTACAGATGTTTATACTAGTTCCTGATAGAAAGCATGAGGTTGAAAATTTTCTCAGTGGGTATGATTTTGGAAAAAATGCACCTTGTATTGTAGATGCTCATTCTTTTATTTTTGAATGTACAGTAGCAGAGTTTTCTAAGAAATTTGAAAAAGCACTCAAGAAAACTCGGTGGATAGAATATAATCCAAAAAATTACAAAGGATATAAGAGAATTCATATAGATGGTTCAGTGCTATTTCATAAAACAAAAAAAAGAACACTAGTTCGATTTTATTTCAAGACCTTTGCAGAATCTCCAGAGATAGCAGAGATGATTAATATAGAAAAGTTTATGGATAGAAAAAAATTACTTGAAGAGGAATATCCAGGGCTTCAACTTGGAGGCTATCATATTGTTGCAAAATGTTCCTATCAACATGTAGCCTTACTTAAGGATCCGTTATCTGTTGTGGCAATCAAGTTAGGAATTAAACATAAGAATATTGAAGATAGTCATAGAATTGGAGGCGAATGGGAAGAGAAGGGTATAGATGCAGTAGAGAAGATTTCTAAGTTGATTAAAATAAGGGAAAAGGAATTAAATTGGCTAAATGAAAGGGAGCAGGGAGAAGTAGAATTGATTAATAAGGAGGAAACTGACGAAAAGATTCACAAAGAGGATATTTTTGAAAATATTAAATTTGAGGATTATGATATTGAAAATCAAGTCGAACAATGCTTAGTTAATGAAATCCACACATATGAATAATAATACTCTTAGAGAACCGCCAAGAGGTTCAGCGGGGCGTTATATTTCTAGGTTTGCGGTCTCTAATGCTGACCCTTACGAGCTTCTTCAATTACTTAAAGAAATAAGGGGATATAGCTATAGCGCACTCGGGCGTGAACTCGGAGGCTTCAGAAAAGGATATCTTTCCGAAATATTTTGTGGTAAAAAGATACCTAGGAAAGAATTAGGACAAAAGATAGCAGATTTTTTTAGTTTACCTATAGGGTTCTTGTGGAAATATTAAGATTTGTAGTTTTCTTTTACACTCTCAGAGAAATCTATCCTACAAAGTCGCCGCTGCAAGCAAAGAAACATGATTACTATAAGAACAATGTGTACTATTCCCTATGTATATACCAAGATTACTTATTATTACTCATTAATTAGAAACGTTTTAAGTAATCGGGTGTTTATATTGGTTAATATTACATAATCTAATCCCAATAGCTACCAAAAATGACTGCAAACGTTTAAACTTTACTGACTTTATAATTTGGCAAAAATAACAATCACTATTCTGCTTCCTCATAATACAAACAATCAGCAAACTTCTGATCTAATATGCAATAACCTTTCTCAAAATCAACTATAGTCATCATATGATTAGAGGTTTTAAAGAATACATAGTTACAATCTAACATATTAGTTAATAGGATATAACAAATCAGAAAGTCTTTACAATCAAATTCCCAAATTAACAGAGATAGTATCGGATAATAACTTTTCTCCACTTATCTCTAAAACTAATCCAATATCGTCTATTGGAACATCAAATACTATTTCACCACTAGTTGATAATCCGGCTCCCAATTTTTCAAAAGTAAATGAATTAAAACCCATACCATCAAGATATATTCCAGCCATTGTATCTGCTTTGTAGTTTCTGTCCTGAGAATCTGTAACTTTGAAATCACTGCCACTTAAAAAAATTTCATTTTTCCCGTTATTTTTAATAGTGAGAGATATAACAAGGAATATTCCATTTGCCTCTTCGAATGCATATTCAGAACCAACTACCGGGAATGTAGACAGGTCATTTACAATATATTCCATATCATCTATGATTATTTTATCTCCAATGTTATAGGGTTTTGCTTGAGTCTGACTAGAAACTTGTAGTTCTTGCGAATTTTCTCCCGCTTGATTGATACTTGTTGCTTGTAAATTTGAGGTAGAGCTATCATCTCCGAATATTGCTCCGAATATTCCTATAATAAATAGTCCCAAGAAAATAGAAGTTATCCAATGTTCCCGAAACCAGTTTTTTTTATTTATTTTACTAACCATTTTAATCTCTTATTATAAAATCCCCTCTTTTATTAGTGAAGCTGTTTGTTAATATCGTAATAAAATCTATCAATACCCCTATCCCAAAAAATCCGAAAGTAAAAAAATAAAGAATTCCTGTTCCAATTTTTCCAACATAGAACCTATGGACACCTAGAACGCCTAGAAAAATACATAATAACAAAACCACCAACCAATCTTTTTGATAATGAGGTTTCGTTAATACAACATTGCATTTTTTTTCGTGAGCCTCTGCTTCTTTTTCTGTCTTAAAATTCTTTCCGCATTTATCACATTTATAGGCCATTTTATAATTAAGTTATTTTAAATTAGGTTATTTTGTTTATAAATCTTTAGCAAGTTCCGGATATCTCTCTAATAGCTAGCCAATTAAAAATAAATAGCTTCTTGGAATAATTCTTCTGGCATTTTCATCCTTGTTGTGCAATTGTGCTTGGCTTTTCAGTATATGCATGTATTTTTGGGATACCTTGTGACTTTTGCACAAATTTAGATTTATAATCATAAAAACTTCTTCGAGAAAATCCTTCTTCTTCCCATATCTTGACTCTATCTTTATCTGTTTCGTAATTTTCAATACATCTACTAATCAAAATAAGCTTATTGTTAAGTTTCATCTCTCTCAAAAGAATTCCTTTCCAATCGATTCCTAGTTTTTTACATTGCTTAAAAAGAGACAGTCCCTTTACAAAAGTTCTAAGACTAAAATCACAGAAGGCAGAATGTTTTTTTATCAAATTGTAAACTTCATCAATCTCACTAACAGATAAATCCAAATTACAATAACCTTTTATTTCATTAATTTTATTTAATATTTCTTCATCATTTGGTTCAAATTCTATAAACCATCCACGATCCGAAAGAGCACCGACTTTTTTAGATAGATTTTTGAAGTTGTTTGTTAGAATTAGAACCTTGGATTTTGTCTCGTAAGACATGGGTATACTTTGTTCTTTTAGGATTTTGCTAGTACTTAACCAACTTACTCTTTTAGTTTCTCGGGTCTCACAGTACATCTTTAGTAGGCTTATATTTTGATCATTGTGCATTAACCCATCACAGTCATCAATAACGATCGGCAAATCTTTGAATTTATGCCCTAAAATATATAACTGCATCGGTGTCACGTGACTTAGGATTTTTAGGTAGTGGCTGTCTCTTAGTGTGTCTTCGGCTAATCTACTTTTACCTAATCCTCCTCTTGATTCTATTATCAGAAGTTCGGCGTTGTTTTCTTTAAACATATTAAGAAAAAATTTGAGCTCTTCATAAGTTTTAATTATCATCGGGCACACCCCAGGCTTGATTTAGAAAAGTATTCTTTCAATAGTTTTTTATATTTGGTTTCTTTTTTCATTTTGTCTTATGTCTTTAGTCGGAGGTAAGACGGGAGGCTTCGGCCTCCCTTATTTATTATTATAGTTATATATTGTGCCCAACCCTTTTAAATCTGTCGGTTGATTATTTTAAAGCGTTTTCACAGTGAAAGATTTTCAAAAGGCGGATAGTGGTGTATATACCGAACATATATCGCATTTTAAAAAAATTTCAGGAATTTTTTAAAATCGGTTTTCCTTAGAAAAGTTTAAATAGTTAAATTAATTGTGCCTAACTATATAATGGCATACTTGAGAAGTAAAAAATCTAAAGGGAGAACTTATTATTATATTGTGGAAGGTAAGTTAAATGAAGAGGGAAAGGTTAAACAGAAAGTTTTAATGTATCTAGGAAATATAGATAATATTTTTAAGATATTTAAGGAATATAAAGAGTTTAAGGGTAGTTAGTTTTTACCTAAATCCTCACCAATCCCCTCGATCTCAGCCAAAGCAACCTTCAAACTAGCAGCAATCTCAGTAGCCAAAACTCTAGGCTCAGGCAAATTATCCAAATCCTCAAGACTATCATCCTTAATCCAAAAAATATCCAAATTAGTTTTATCTCTCTTCAAAATATCCTCATAACTATACTTCTTAAAATTGTCACTTTCCTTCCTCTTGCTTCTATCTTTACCAGAATAACATTCAATAAAATCCTTCAAATCACTCTCACTCAAAGGTCGAGTCTTCAAAGTAAAATGTTTATTAGTCCTCAGGTCATAAAACCAAATATTCTTAGTATGCGCCTTTTCACTTTTCGCCTTCTTATCAAAAAACAAAACATTAGCCTTAACACCCTGGGCATAAAACAAACCAGTCGGTAAACGAAGAACAGTATGCAAGTCACAGTCCAACATCAACTTCTTCCGAATAACTTCCCCAGCCCCGCCCTCAAACAAAACATTATCCGGCAAAACAACAGCAGCTTTCCCATTAATCTTCAAAATACTCTTAATGTGCTGTAAAAAATTCAACTGCTTATTGCTAGTCTGCGCTCCAAAATCCTCCCGAACATAATTAACAGACTGCTTAGAAAGTTCACCAGACTCAGTAACAATAGTATCACTAGACTTCTTCCCAAAAGGCGGATTAGTCAAAACCATATCATAAATAGCCCCAGGATTTTTCTTTAAAGAGTCCTGCAACTCAATCGGCGAATCCTCAGGAACCATCCCATGCAAATAAAGATTCATAACACAAAGCCGCCTAGTCATAGAAACAATATCATTCCCACTAAAATTATTCGACAACTCGTCCCACTCATCACGATCCAATTTCTGATGTTTCCGAATATAACTATAAGCCGAAAGTAAAAAACCACCGGTCCCACTAGCAGGATCATGAATCTTCTGCGGAAACTTTGGTTGCATAACTTCAACAATCGCATTAATCAAAACCCTAGGCGTAAAATACTGCCCAGCTCCACTCTTAACATCCTGAGCATTTTTCTCCAACAAACCCTCATAAACATCTCCCTTCAAGTCCTCCTCCAAATTCAACCACTTCTCTTTATCAATTAAATCAACCACAATCTTTCGAAGTTTGGCAGGATCACTGATCTTATTCTGAGCCTTATGAAAAATAACCCCAATAATTCCGTCCTCTTTCCCAAGCCCCTTCAAAATCTCAACATAATGCCTCTCAAGTTCCAATCCCTCAAGTGAAACAAGCGACTCCCAATTATATTTCTCAGGAATCTGACTCTTCTCTTCAAAAACATTAACCCTCTCACTATCCATCTTCAAAAATAAAAGGTAAGTCAACTGCTCAACATAATCCCCATAACTAAGCCCGTCATCTCGAAGCACACTACAATATCCCCAAAGCTTACTAACCAATTGATTTGAACTCACCATATTAGCTAATAACCCCATCTTCTTTAACAAGCTTTCCTTCAAACGCCGATTTCAAAATACTCTTTTGCATCCTCTCCAGTTTGCTCAAACTGGCTTCCACTTTCATCTCTACCGCATCCACAACCGAAAACCTCTCCTCAATCCCCGCAACAATTTTTTTTTGCTCTTCTTTTGTTTTAGGAATTGCTATTTTAACTTTCCTTATCATTGGAACGGTAAGTTGAGGTATTGAAATTCCATTGCCCTTAACCCCAATTAAATCCAGAATATATTTTAGATATTTAACTTCTATATTTTCCTTAGGTGTCGCAACTATTAGACGAACTATGGGATAGAATGCAGTTTCTCTTATTTCAGTATGGCCAATTGTACCTCTAGCAGAAACTGTAACACTTTTTTTATCAGTTCTTATTATATTTGTATATCCATATAATCCTTTATTCTTTATTCCATTGGCGTAAATAGGTATTGTGTGTTCTTTAGTTTTTTCTTTAGACCAATTACCTTTTGGCAAATCTCCTCCTGCAAACAAATCCTTACATAAATCTTGGAATTCTTTTTCCTCCCACCCCTCCCTCATCTCAAACGCTCTCTTCAAAACCGCCTTCCGATAAACCGACAACTTCCCCAAAACCCCACGAAGCTCACACGCCGCCTCATTCAACCGCGAAAACTGCCTCTCAATCTCCTCAACGATTCTTTGCTGAAGTTCAAGAGAAGGAAATACGAAATCCAAATTTTGGTACATAGACAAATAATGTCTCTTATGAGTACTAATGCTGATATCCTTTTGAGACATCTGATAAAAAACAAACTTCATATTAACATCTTTATTTTTTGGTTTTAATATTTTCATTGCACTAGATTTTACTTTAAATGGGAAATTAACCCATTTTATAGCCGTAGTAAAATCATCAAAGATTATCACAGGTAAAGTATTATAAATTCCTTCCTTTTCATCAACATATCCCTTGATGAATGTTTTACCTGGAGTTAAAACAGGCACTGATAACTTCTTCTTACTTATTTCTGTTTTGATAATATACTTAGATGGCTGGTCGTAATTTAAATAATTTAATAATGGCTCAACTTTCCACCCTCCAGGTACATTTATTTCTACCATAACCAAACCAAACAATCAAATCAATTTAAAGGTTTAGGAGCTAAATTCATTTAAAGTTATTTTTTTTATTGGACTTTTTTCCCAACTAATTATTTCTATTTCCCTTATCTCACCATCTTCTCTACATACATTTGCCAAAATTTTTAATCTATCTATAAAAATCTCCTTCAAGTCTGTTTCTGATAAATCTTTTCTAAACAATGTAGAAATAGCCTTTGATGTCTCATCTAAAACAAATCCATATTTATGTTTATTTTTACTTCTTGTAACATCCATTAATTTTCCAAACTTTTCCTCTTCTGAATATTCCTTGATAATCTTTCCTGCTTTCAACTCTGCAAGACAATCCAAAAAAACTTTTTTATCGTCAATTTTTATCGTAACATAAGCTTCAGGATTTTCTGATGAAACAATTATAACACTGTCTGTACTATCCTTTAATGGAGTAATAATATGGGTTATATTCTCCACTACCTTAATATTATTTACTATTTTTTTTATATCTATTGGAGCTTTTGGAATTTCTTTTTTATCTTTATCTTTTTTATCTTTATTTATTAAAAAATAAGTGAACAACGCACCTAAACAAATAGGGATAGTATCTTTAATTATGTCTATAGGTGAAATCACGGAAATCCATTCAGCAAAAGAACTTTTTTTTAATTTTACATAAACCTCAAGATCACCACTATTTTTTATATTTCTTTGATCATAATATTCTTTAACTATTTCTACTAATAGATTTTCAACTGACTTTAACTGACTTGTAAGATCAGAGATTTCCATTTTCCCATCAAAAGAATTCCCTTTATATATAATTTTAAATTCATGCTCATTTGTTAAAATGTTTTTAGCCATATCAATTTGCTTTTCCATAATCCCAAAAAAAATCCATGTAATCCGCGAGCCAATATTATCTCAAGCCCACAAAAACAAAAACCCTACTTCCCCCCAACCTCCAAATTCATTTCACACAAAACTTGCCCAAACCTTTCCTCTCCGAAAACCTCAATAGCTTTACCTAATCCACCAAGTCCAGCAAGCTCCCCCCTCATAAAATCCCTCTTCTCAATCTCAATATTCTCCGCAATATAATCCTTCATACTCTCCAGCCACAAAATCTCATCCTCTCCAAACTCCACACCACTCTCTCTTTGCCTAGCTAACCACTCTCCAAACCTCTTCTCAACACTATCTAAATAAGGCTCAAGCTCACTCTTATTTTCAATCTCATGTCGGAGTAAAGAAATAAAATTAGGAACCCTATCTCGCGCCTTCATAGGAGAAATTCTCTTTCCTTTAACTTTTCCTTCAAGAAGAACATAAGAATTCCAAAGCATAGCATCAGTCAACCCATGCGCCCGAACCTTCTTGGAAAGCTCCTTCAAATCTCGCCACTTCAAAATACCCTTACTATCATAATAAACCTTCAAAGCAGCAAGCTCACTCTTATTCTCCAAAATAAATTTCTGAAACGACTCAATAGTTTTGCTCGCCTCTTCCTTAGACTCAATAGAAAATTCCGCCTTAATCACCGCATCCAAAGAAAACTCATCAATCATCCTCTCAACCTCTTTTCTTATTTCCTGAAGCCTACCAATAAAGGCAGAATTTCCACGAATTTTATTTCGCACCGCCAAAATCCTCTTCTCCAAAACATTCTCCACTTCTACTTCACTAGCATCATCACCAGCCTCAGCCAAAACAGAATCATTATCAACAGCCTCAATTAAATCTGAAGCAACCTCAACCAAATCCTTTCCATAAATCTCCTTAAGCTCACTTCTCTGATCCTCACGAAGTTTATTAGAAAGTCTCTTTAATCGAACAGCCAAAGACTCCGCATGCTCTCTTGTCGGCTTCCCATACTGAAAAAACCTAATCAAAGAATCAAATGAAACATTAAGCCGATCCACCGGCTCACTCTCTGCCAGCTTCTTATTCTGACAAACCCCAACACAATCCACAACATAGAACCTATCCTTAGCAAAAGCCCCTTCATTTAAAACCCGAAAATCATCATCCTTCATAACCCGACAACCCCGACCCTTCATCTGCTCAAAATACTGTCGCGAATTTACACTCCTCATAAAAACCACATTCTCAACAGTCTTAATATCAGTCCCAGTAGCAATCATATCGACAGTAACAGCAATACGAGGATTAAGCTCATTTCTAAAATCATTAATCAGCTCTTTGGGCTTTCTCCCTTCAGCCTTGTAAGTAATCTTCTTACAAAAATCATTCCCCTTGTTAAATTCCTCACGAATAATCCCAGTAATAAGTTCAGCATGCGCATCATCCTTAGCAAAAATCAAAGTCTTAGGAACATATTTTCTATTAGGAAAAACCTCCGACAAAAACTTGTCCTTAAATGTACGAACAACCGTCCTAATCTGGCTAGGACTAACAACCTTTCTATCAAGTACACTAGCATCATAAGAAATTTCGTCATCCGTAGAAATCCACCTTTCAAGATTAGTCCTCATATCAACCCTCCGAACATTCGCCCCGGCAGGAATAAGCCCGCCCGCCTTCGTAATTTCGGTGTGAATATCATAAACCCCAAAATCCAAATTCACCCCATCAATCACAGCTTCTTTATGCCCATATTCCATAACCAAATTATTATCAAAAAAAGCAATTGTATCTTTCGACGGAGTCGCAGTAACTCCAATCAAAAACGAATCAAAATAATCAAGCACTTGCTTCCACTCATTGTAAATCGACCGATGACACTCATCCACAACAATAAAATCAAAATCTCCAATTCCAACTTTAGAATTGTATTTCAGTCTTTCTTTAGCCTTCATAGGATCAATAACAACCTCACCCTCTTCATTCAACACAGCCTCCTTCTCGCCCTTCAAAATAGAATACATCCTCTGAATCGTAGAAACAACAACTGAATCAGAACTTCCAATCTTATTATTTTTCAAATCTCGAACATTGTAAACCTCAGTAAACTTTCTCCCATCTTGTGGCAAAACAAAATCATCAAACTCATCATAAGCATTATCCTGCAAATTACCTCGGTCAACCAAAAACAAAATCCTTTTAGCATTACAAAAATTCTTCAAATAATAACACAAATTAACACAAGCATAAGTTTTCCCAGAACCAGTAGCCATCTGGATAAGCGCTTTCGGTTTATTTAAAGCAAAAGACTCTTTTAAGTTATCAACCGCCTTCCCTTGCGCCTTCCACATTTTCTTATTTTCATAAGCCACATTATTCGCCAGAAGCTTCCTTAAATTTTTCTCCTTCCCATCCTTGATCTTTTCCTTAAAATATTCAGGAGTATGAAAAGCAAAAACTTCTCGACTCCGAGGTTCCTCATCCCAATAATTAGTAAATCTATATTTAGATCCCGTAGCAACATAGCAAAAAGGAAGCTTTGAATCAATTTTTTCAACCCAATCCGGCATCTTTTTAGAATAATTCTCCGATTGATCTTCTTTGGAAATCAACGCCCCCTCACTCTGCTTTTTCGCCTCAACAATACCAACAGCCTTCCCCTCAACAAACAAAACATAATCGGCCTCTTCTCCACTCAGCTGAAAAGATTCAACAGCAACACCCAAAGAAGAATTAACATCAGCAGATTTATACTCTTGGATTTTCCATCCACACTTTTCCAAAAGAGGATTAATTTCATTATGTCTTGCTTTATCTTCTGGTTTTTGAGCATATGCCATCATAAGCCACAGCAAATGAGCTTTATATTAATTACTCTTATTTCTAGCCAAAGTTTTTATCCCAAATCCAAAATAATTATCCAAAAATATTCCCTAAACTTTTCACAATCTCAACCTCAGCCAAAGTATCCAACTCACAATACCTCTCAAGCGCCTCACAAACCCTCACCCTCTCCTCTTCATCAACATTCCCATAAGTAACCCGCTCAAACTCACAACTAGCCAACATCCCCTCCCCAATATCCATATCTCCATAACTCAAATCCGACATAACAGGCAAAACCGCCTTAATCGAACAACTCCCCTTCTGTCTCGGATCATAATAATAAAACTCCCTAAACACATCCAACAAATCCACAATCCTAGGCAAAACATTCTCATCATACCATTCCCTAAACTCTGGGAAAACAGTCGCCCCCTCATTTATAACACCCTTCTCAAACCCCTGATTATAAACCACAATACTTCCCTTCTTCTTCAGTAATCTCTTCAACTCCATCATAAACTCCATCCGAGGATCTCCAGTCCCCTCCGCCAAAAAAGAATAATGTCTCAAATCCCCATTCTTACTCTGAATATGCAAAGAAAACTGAAAAGGAATCCTCTGATAAGGTTTCATTCCATCAAACTTTGGCAAAACAGGATTTATAGTTTCAAAATCTAAATAATAAATAGGATATTTCAAATTCTTAAGAAAATTGCTAATCCCTCTCTTGTCGACATGTATACCACCATCAAAAGCCAATCTCCTCTGTATCTTCTGCTTACTATTCAACTCAACATCTTCCGAAACTTCAATCAATCTACAAATACCACTATCCCACAATCCAAACTTCTTCACTTTTAACATCCGATAAAAATCAAATACACTATCCTTCGGCACATCACTAAAGCATTCACTTTTCAAAGAACAAACATACGGATCACTACAACAAATACCAATCTTGCCCTCTGGCTCATCAGAATCAATCACCTCAAGCATTTCTGAAATTCTCTTTTCAATCCCCTCGCTATACTCAGCAACTTTCTCCGTAACATCCGACTGAACAAATAAATCGACAGGAAT
>Ga0075113_1000384_pt1 | contig 12865 bp, 13 predicted proteins | sample AntAceMetag02UKA_FD_69788 | JGI IMG/M metagenome (GOLD analysis project Ga0075113, IMG submission 69788) | Saline lake microbial communities from Ace Lake, Antarctica - Antarctic Ace Lake Metagenome 02UKA | ecosystem: Environmental > Aquatic > Non-marine Saline and Alkaline > Saline | place...
CACCATCATTTAGAATTGAGAAAATATAAATTAGATAAAATCTCTGATCTGAGGTTTTGATTTGCTGTTTCATCCAAACTTTTCCACTTACTATACGATGCTTTTAAACTATCGTAGCTTGAATCAATGCCATCACGTATAAAATATTTTTGAACAAATAATAAGAAATCTTTCTTTCTCCCCCCTCCTGTAGGTAGATCCTCTATTATTAAAATATCACACAACGTAAAAAATTTATTTATAGACGTTTCTCCAATCTCAATTTTCTTTGAAGGTTGATTTCCGTTTAATAGAATAATAAACTCAACAAAATCATCTTGTAAAAAACAAAGTTTATTGAAATTTGTTTTCCTTATGTTTAACTTTTGAAATACAAAAGAAGTTTCCTTAATTAACAATCTTGTTTTAACTCCTTTCCTAAAAAATATAATATTACAAAATACGATTATAAACAAGTAAATAAACAGTTGAGTTATAAAAGTATATTCTTCAAATATTTGAAAAACCAGTAACCCAGACACTGCAATGATTATGTTAAAAAAAATAATTGTGTTATTTTCTGAAAAAAATAATTTTTTAAAATATATTCGATCACTTTTTCCTGAAAACGATTTGATTTTTTCTGCGACAAAGTTCATTAGAGCTTCCATAGATTGAGGTTTAATTTTTAACAAATCTAAAAATTTATTTCTTTATCCATTGTACCTATTTTGTACCTATAAAAAATAAAAAAGCCTTACATTTCTGTAAGACTTTGATTTCCAACGTGGTCCCACTTGGGCTCGAACCAAGGACCCCCTGATTATGAGTCAGGTGCTCTAACCAACTGAGCTATGGGACCTAAAATTAGGTGGCAAAAATAATACTTATTTATATGATGCACAATATTTATTTCAATAAATTAGTTATAAAAATTAATTTAACTTTGGTAAAAATAACTAACATGCACAAAATCTTAATTTTACTGTCATTAATTTTTCTTGTAAATATTAATTTATTTAGTCAAAACTCCGATTTAGACCAACACCGTTTTATGGATGATGTTCGATTTGGAGGAGGAATTAATATTGGAGTGGGAAATACCTACTCAACATTCTCTATCTCTCCAAGTGCTATTTATGATTTTTCTAATGAATTTAGTGCCGGTTTAAGTGCTACATATGTTTATGTTAAAGATAAATCAATTGTAAATTCAACTACTAATATTTATGGAGGAAGTATTTTAGCTTTTTATAAACCTATTAAAAATATGCAGTTTTCTACAGAATTCGAGCAATTAAAAATTGATCAAAAATATGCCTTTGTAAATGATTCTGATTTATGGCAATCTGCATTATATATTGGTGCAGAATATGTAACTGGTAATATTTCTATGGGTTTACGTTATGATGTTTTATTTGATAAAACTACTAATGTTATTTACTCTTCAGCTTTATCACCAGTTTTTAGAGTCTATTTTTAAACCATACTTTCTGATATTCTCTTTTTAAAACAAGAAAAGATATCTGATTAATAATTTCAACTAAATTATCATTTTTTATAAGTAGTAACTCTTTTTCGGGAACGTCAACTCTATATAAAAAGTTTAAATAATCATCGTAATGATTAGTGATTAATCTTACTAAAATTTTGCTTAATGATTCTTTTAGTTGCACTGGTGTAATAGACAACTCAAAATGCTCACTTAAATTTGATAACTGAAAATCTTTGTTCAATTGCTTGATTAAATTTTCATATAAATTTTCACTTTCAACCTTTTGCAAAAGTTCTAATGAATTTTGTTCTGGCAACATTATATAGTACGTTTCATTAAACTCAATCCAAAGTTTTTAAAAACTTCTTTCTTTTCTTTAGAAATTGATAAACTTTCTAAAACTTCAAAAGCTTTATTTGTGTAACTTTCAATTTCATGAATTATTATTCCTTTTAGTTCATTTCTTGTAAATAACTGAGTAACTTCTTCAACTTTATTTTTACTATTCTGATTCGAAGTATAAAAATCTAACAGTTTTTGTTTGTCGTCATCTTTACAAATATCCAATGCTTTTAAGTACAAAAATGTTTTTTTATTTTCTAAAATATCACCTCCTATTTGTTTCCCAAATACAGCAGCATCTCCAAAAGTATCTAAATAATCGTCTTGCAATTGAAAAGCAATTCCAAGATTTAAACCAAAATCATAAATAGCATCAGCTTCATTTTTGTCAACATTTGCAATAATTGCGCCCATTTTCATGGCAGCAGCAACTAAAACTGATGTTTTGTAGGTAATCATTTTTAAATATTCTGGAATTGAAACATCATTTCTAGTTTCAAAATCCATATCTAATTGCTGTCCTTCGCAAACTTCTAACGATGTTTTATTAAAAAGTAGCATCAATTTTTTAAAAGTAATTGGCTCGTAACTTTCAAAACATTGATACGCCATAATCATCATAGTATCACCCGATAAAATTCCAGTGTTTACATCCCATTTTTTATGTACTGTAGCCTTTCCTCTACGTATTGGAGCACTATCCATGATATCATCATGAATTAGCGTAAAATTATGAAACACCTCAATTGCCATAGCAGCATCATAGGCTTCATTAACAGTTCCATTAAACAATTCACAAGTCATTAATGTTAAAACTGGTCGTAATCTTTTGCCTCCAAGTTGTAAAATATAATGTATAGGTTCATATAAATTAACAGGTTCTGTTACTTTAATTTTTTCATTTAAATAGGTAATAAAACCTTCTTTATACGTATCAATTAGATCCATTTTATGCATAATTTTTTGTAAAAATACATCTTTCAAAAATACTTTAAAACTTTAGTATAATTTTTAAATGTTATTAAACTGTTAAAACTTCGGAAACTTCTATTGTTTCTCAAGTTTCCTTCCCTATATTTGCACTCACAAAAAAGAAAACTTATTTATGAAAGAATCCATATTAAAGAAGTCTGGTGAAATGTTTTTAAAATTCGGTTTTAAAAGTATTACTATGGATGATATTGCGAATGAATTGGGTATTTCTAAAAAAACCATTTACAAGTATTTTAAAAACAAAGTTGAACTTGTTGATGAAGCAACAGAATATGTTCATACGTTAATGCACACTGAAGTTTTAAAAATCTATGAAATGGGCTATAACGCTATTGAAGAGAATTTTGAATCGAACAAGGTTTTTAAAGGCTTCATGCAAAATTCAGACGATTCACCAGTATTTCAATTACAAAAATACTATCCTGAAACCTACAAAAGAATAATGTCTCAGGAATTTTGCATGTTTAAAGATTGCCTTTCAAGTAATATTGAAAAAGGAATTAAAGAAGGATTATTTAGAAAAAATATAAATGTAGAGCAGGCCATGAAATTTTACTTTTCGCTTATAATGAGTGTTCATGATTCCAACCTATACACTTATAGTAAAAATACCATTCACAAATTAGAATTAAACGTTCTTGAGTATCATACAAGAGCAATTGCAACAACAAAAGGATTACAAATTTTAGAAGAACAATTAGAAAAAAATTAATTATTAAGAATGAAAAAAATACTACTTCTATTTAGTGGAATTCTATTCAGCGTATCAATTGAAGCGCAGGAAAGCATTTCATTATCATTAGACCAAGCTATTGATTATGCACTAGAAAATAGCTATGCAGCAATAAATGCAACAAGAGATATAGATGCTGCTAAAAAGAAAAAATGGGAAACTACCACTATAGGTTTACCACAAATAAGCGCTAAAATAGATTATCAAAACTGGATTAAACAACAAGTTTCTTTAATTCCTGCTGAATTTTTTGGAGGAATTGAAGGTGAGTTTGCTGAAATAGCTTTTGGTACAAAACAAAGTATGAATGCTACAGCAACTTTAAAACAGTTAATTTTTGATGGCTCTTATTTAGTCGGTTTACAATCGGCTAAAACCTATTTAAAAATTTCAAAAAATGCCAAAGAAAAAACCGAACTAGGCATTAGAGAAGCAGTTATAAATGCCTACGGAAATGTTCTTTTAAGCGAAGAAAGTATGCTGATTTTAGAGAAAAATATTCAATCATTAGAAAAAACATTAAATGATACCAATCAAATATATTTAAATGGTTTTGGTGAAGAAGAAAGTGTTGAACAGCTACAAATTACATTAGCTTCTGTTAAAAGTCAACTGTCAAAAACCAGACAACTAAACAACATAGCCTATAAAATGCTAAATATTACATTGGGAATTGATATTTCTTCAACAATTGAATTAACTGATAATTTAAATACGTTAGCTAAAGAAAATATGGACTTGGCCTTACTATCCTCCAATTTATCCATTGAAAATCATGTAGATTTTAAAATTGCTAAAAACACAGAAAAATCAAATGAACTTTTAATGAAACTTGAGCAAAGCAAAGCGCTACCATCATTAAGTAGTTTTGTAAACTTTGGATATGCTGGTTTTGGTCAAAATTTTGATTTCCTTAAAAAGGAACAACAATGGTTTGATTCTTCGCTGCTAGGTGTAAGTTTAGAAATTCCAATTTTTAGTAGTTTAGCTAGAAGTTCTAGAACGCAACAAGCCAAAATTGAATTAGAAAAAGCTAAAACAAATTTAACTGAAACTGTACAAAAATTAATGCTTAAGCTTGAAACTGCAAAAACTGAATATAATTATAGCATTGAAGAATTTGAAACTTCAAAACAAAATTTAGCTTTGGCTGAACGTATTGAGAAAAAACAGCAAATTAAATTTCTTGAAGGGATCTCTACAAGTTTTGAACTTTCAGAAGCGCAACGACAATTATACACCATGCAGCAAAATTATTTACAAGCAATGCTTGCCATAATTACAAATAAAGCGGCTTTGGATAATTCATTAAACACACCAATTAACAACTAGAAATCAATTAAAATGAAAAAAATAATAGCACTTTTTATAACTACTACACTTCTAATTTCTTGCGGAGAAGAAACTAAAAAATCTTCATTAGAAGAATTAAATGAACAAAAATCAACACTAGTTAGTAAAATTGATAGTTTATCTAACCAATTAAAAACTATTGAAGGTGAAATCTCAAAATTAGATAACACTAAAAAGTTACAAATAATTACAACTTTACCTGTTAAAAATGGAACTTTTAAACATTATGTTGAAGTTCAGGGTATAGTACAAGCCGATAAAAACATTGAAATTAGACCTGAATTAGGCGGAATCGTAAATGCAATTTATGTAAAGGAAGGGCAACGTGTTAGTGTTGGACAAACTTTAATGCAATTAGATGACACCGAAATGAAAAATGGTATTGCTGAACTAAATACACAGCTTACCCTCGCCAAAACCACTTTTGATCGTCAAGAGCGACTTTGGAATCAAAAAATAGGTTCTGAAATGCAATACTTACAAGCAAAAGCACAAAAAGAAAGCTTAGAAAACAACTTAGCAACACTTAAAAGTCAAGCTAAAAAAATGAAAATTACAGCACCTTTTAGTGGTATTGTTGATGAGATTTTCCCTAGAAAAGGAGAATTAACAAGTCCTCAAACAGCAGTTGTTCGTTTACTAAATTTAGACCAAGTTTATGTTGAAGCTGACGTAACTGAAACATATCTTCCCGTTATAAAAATTGGAACAGAAACTACGATTAATTTCCCTTCAATCCACAAAGAAATCGAATCTAAAGTTTCTCAAATTGGAAATTATATAAATCCAAATAACCGAAGTTTTAAAACTCGAATTAATCTTTCAAATAAAGATCAAAGTATGAAACCAAATTTATTAGCTGATATAAAATTTCTGGATTTTAAAGCTGAAGGAATTATTGTTCCTTCAAATTTAGTGCAACAAGATCAAAATGGTAATGATTATGTTTTCACAATTAAAACTGAAAATGGTAAGCATACTATTTTGAAAAATAAAATAACTGTTGCTAAAGAATACAATCATAAAATTTATGTGAGCGAAGGGTTAACTTCAAATGATACTATTGTAAATAAAGGAGCCAGACAAGTACAAGCTGGTGAAATTGTTAAAATTAACGCAAATTAAATCTTCAAAACTAACTTAGAAACGTATTACAAATGAGTAAAGTATTAAAAGAATTTAAGTTATCAACGTGGTCTATTCATAATAAAATGACCGTTTTTGTGTTGATTGGAATGATTTTTATAGCTGGTATATTTTCATACCAAAGTATGCCAAGAGAAGCATTTCCTGAGATTGTTGTACCTCAAATATTTGTATCAACACCATACCCTGGAAACTCAGCAATTGATATAGAAAAATTAATTACACGTCCATTAGAGAAAGAAATAAATGGAATTTCAGGAGTTGACGAAATTATTTCAACATCTATTGAAGGATATTCTTCCATTCAAGTGAAATTCGATTTTAGTATGTCACCAACGGAAGCTTTGCGTAAAGTAAAAGACAAAGTTGATGCTGCAAAATCTGATAAAGATTTCCCAACAGATTTACCAGCAGACCCAACGGTTCAAGAATTGAATTTTGCTGAATTAATGCCAATAATGAACATTAATTTATCTGGTGATTTTTCTATGGATGAATTAAAAGAATATGGAGAATATTTAGAGGATGAAATTGAAAAAGTTCCTGAAATTTCTAAAGTTGATATTCGTGGAATTCAAGATAAAGAAATAGAAATTAGTGTTGACTTGTATAAAATGGAAGTCTCACTAATTAGTTTTAATGATATCGCTCAAGCCATTCAAAATGAAAATATGACCATTTCTGGTGGTGATTTATTAGAGGAAGGTATCCGTAGAAATGTACGTATTATTGGAGAGTTTAAATCTGCAAAAGAAATAGAAGATATTATTATTAAACAAGAACATGGGCACATTGTTTACTTACGTGATATTGCAACCGTAAACTTTAAAGAACAAGAAAAACAAAGTTATGCTCGTGAGTTTTCTCAACCTGTTGTAATGCTAGATGTTACTAAACGTGGTGGTGAAAATTTAATAAATGCATCCACTCAAATTGATGTAATTATTGCCAAAGCTAAAGAAGATTATTTCCCTTCAAACCTCAACATTTCTAAAACAAATGATATGACCAACGACACCAAAACAATGGTTGCCGATTTGGAAAATAGCATTATTTTAGGAATTATATTAGTGGTTTTAGTATTACTTTTCTTCCTTGGAATTAGAAATGCTTTGTTTGTAGGAATTGCAATTCCACTTTCTATGTTTATCTCATTTATTATTCTAAGTGCTATTGGTGTTACTTTAAACACAATGGTATTATTTTCACTGGTAATCGCCTTAGGAATGCTGGTAGATAATGGTATTGTTGTGGTTGAAAATGTGTATAGAATGTTAGATGAAGGCTATTCTAAAATTGACGCTGCAAAATATGGTGTTGGGGAAGTTGCTATGCCAATTATTGCTTCAACCGCTACAACGTTAGCAGCATTCTTACCATTAGCGTTTTGGCCAGGAATGATGGGTGAATTTATGCGCTATTTACCTATTACATTAATTATTGTTTTAAGTTCTTCATTATTTGTTGCATTGCTTATAAACCCAATGCTAACTTCAGTTTTAATGAAAATTAAAGAAGATGAAGTTAATTTTAAAAAGGTTTTAAGGTATAGCTCAATCATTTTTTCTGTTGGAGTATTATTCGTTATTTTAGGCTTAGCTACTGAAACCAAAGGTTTCAACGCTCTTGGACTATTATTAGTTTTAGCTGGACTACTAAGAATTATAAACACTAAATTATTAACACCCGCAACAGCTTGGTTTCAACAAAAATTCTTGCCGAGGTTAGAAAAAATTTATGAAAATGCCTTAAAATATGCCTTGTATGGTAAAAGGCCAAGAAACTTCTTTTTAGGAACTTTTGGATTGTTATTTTTATCATTTATGCTATTTTCCGCATTTCCTCCAAAAGTGTTATTCTTTCCAGAAACACCGCCAAAACAAGTATATGTATATTTAGAATATCCTATTGGAACCGATATAAATGTTACTAATAAACTTTCGTATGAAATTGAAAATGAAATTCAGCAACATTTAAAAAAATACGAGGAAAACGGTGAGAATTTATTAATAACTTCAGTAATTGGACAAGTAGGAGAAGGTACTAGTGATCCAAATCAAGGGCAGCAAGGCGGTACAACACCAAATAAAGCAAGAATTACTATCGACTTTGTTAAATTTATTGAGCGTAATGGTATTCATACAGATGATGTTTTAATTGAAATTAGAAATTTATTACAAAATCATCCTGGTGTAAATATTACTGTTGATAGACCAGCAGATGGGCCTCCAGCAGGTGCGCCAATTAATATAGAAGTTTCTGGAGAAGATTATGAGCAGCTATTGGCAACTTCAGAAAACATAAAACAATTTATAAATGAAGCTAATATTTTAGGGATTGAAGATTTAAAATTAGATGTTGAACAAGGAAAACCAGAATTACCAATTATTATAGACCGCCAAAAAGCTAGGCGATTAAATATTTCTACAGGTCAAATTGGTGATGCTTTGAGAACTTCTCTATTTGGAAAAGAAGTATCAACATTTAAAGATGGTGAAGATGATTATCCTATCAACATTCGTTTAATGGATAAGTACAGATATAATAAAGATGCGCTTATCAATCAGAAAATTACATTTAGAAATCAAAGTGATGGTAAAATTGTGCAAGTCCCAATTTCTGCAGTTGCTCACGCTGAAAAATCATCGACATTTAGTGCTGTAAAAAGAAAAGATTTAAAAAGGGTAATTACCATTTTTTCAAATGTATTAGAGAATTTCAACGCTACTGAAGTAAATGACCAAATTAGAAAAGTAATAGAAGGCTATAATTTACCGAAAAATGTTTCTATTTCCTTTACTGGCGAACAAGAACAACAAGCAGAAGAAATGGCTTTTTTAAGTAAAGCACTAATAATTGCTGTATTTTTAATTTTTCTAATTCTTGTAGGTCAATTTAATTCAACTTCAACACCTATAATTATATCATTAGCTGTTGTATTAAGTTTAATTGGTGTGTTACTAGGACTTATTGCTTTTAGAATGGAGTTTGTAGTTATGATGACCATGATAGGTATAATTTCTTTAGCCGGTATTGTTGTAAATAATGCTATTGTATTAATAGATTACACCATTTTAATTATGCAACGTAAACGGTTAGAACAAGGTTTAGAAGAAGGCATTTTAACAAAAGAATTAATTTATGATAGTATAGTTGAAGGTGGTAAAACTAGATTGAGACCCGTTTTACTAACCGCAATAACAACAGTATTAGGTTTACTGCCACTTGCAATTGGTATTAACATTAATTTTATGACATTGTTTACTGAATTTGATCCACAATTTTATATTGGTGGTGAAAACGTAGTATTTTGGGGACCAATGTCTTGGACCATTATTTTCGGTTTAACGTTTGCTACGTTCTTAACGTTAATTATAGTTCCGGCGATGTTTTCATTATTAAATAATTTTAAATTACGATTAAAAAGAAAACAATAATTTAATTTAAAAGCGACTCTAATGAGTCGCTTTTTTCTTTTAACTTGTATTAAATGAAGAGTCAAAAATCATATACTGTTAATGAAGCTACTAAGGCTTTAGAACATTATTGTGCCTATCAAGAACGATGTCACAAAGAAGTTGAGCAGAAACTCTATGATTTAAAAATGATTCCTGAAGCTAAAGAGCAAATAATTCTTCATTTATTACAGCACAATTTTTTAAATGAAGAGCGTTTTGCAAAAGCCTTTGTAAGAGGTAAATTTTCTATAAAAAAATGGGGGAGAATTAAAATTGTCAGCGAACTAAAGTTTAAAAATATTTCTTCGTACAATATTAAAACAGCTTTGCAAGAAATTAATGACGAAGAATATTTAGAAACACTTAAAAAAAGTGCAGAGAAAAAATTACGCCTACTAAAAGAAAGTAACTTATTTAAAAGAAGAAATAAACTTTCTAATTTTCTTATCTCAAAAGGTTTTGAAACTTCGTTAGTTTACAAAACCACATCGCAACTAATTAAATAGAACACTGATTAAAATCAGTAATTTTAAGTTCAATCATTTGTAACTTTGAGTGCATTTATATTATTTTATAATAATTATCATGAAAAACATACTACTACTCGCGCTAGCATTTTTAACTTTTAATAGTTATTCTCAAGAAAACGAATTAAAAAAAATTGAAAAAAAAGGTGATTTACAAGAAGTTACCTTGTATTATGAAAGTGGTACTATTATGCAACATGGCTTTTATACTGAAGATGGAAAATTACATGCTTCTTGGGAAAGTTATAATATTGATGGGAGTAGAAAATGTTATGCAACCTACAATTTTGGTGTTAAAGTTGGTATTTGGACTTATTGGAATAACAATAAAATAACCAAAGTTGAATACGATAATAATAAAATTATTAGCGTAAAAGAAGTTGATAAAGAGGCCTCAATTAAAAAAGATTTTTAAATTCTACTCTTTTAAAGATTTTAAAAAAAGTGAATCTTTTTCTTTATTAATCAATTTCACAGCATCAATATTATCATTTGGTATTGTTAAAGACAATACATAATGTTCAATTTTCCAAGTATCTCCAATTTTTGAAAGCACGCCTGACCCTCTACAAATACCCATATGGGTATCTAAAAGTTCATCAAACCAAGCAATTTTACTTTCAACATAAACATTTCGCTCTATAGCAGTAAAACTCCAGGCTTTTCCTTTATCAAAATAAGGTTTACTAAAAGATTTAAAGTCGGTTATATTCCAATTTTCAGAAGCATCTGTACCAATAAAAACACTTTTAGAAGACATGGCATTAAAATAAGTTTCAAAGTTTGCTTCAGCAGCGCTTTTATGCCAAGCATCTAAAACATTATTAATAGCTACTTTTTCAACTTTTGAATCAACTTTCTCAAGTATTTCTACTTTAGACTCACAACTTGATAGTAAAAATAAACTTACTAATACGTAAATAATATTTTTCATTGATTAATTTTTTTAACAACTGTTGCTGGTTTAACTAATTTACTTTTTCTTGGCTCTATTATTTTTTTAGATTTTCCTTCTCTTGTCTTCTTTATCCTTTTCGGCTTTTCTCTTTTGAGGTTATTGGTATTATATAAATTATTTCTTTTATACTCTTTTGTTTCTTTACCTATTTCTAAAGGGTTTTCAGTATCAACCTCAAGTGAGTTTTGAAGTTCTATAACCTTATAAATTGTGTTAATTTTAGAATTTACCGCGGTGTAAACTTCAACAATTTTTTCAACTTCTTCTTTTACTTCTTCTTTTTTAATTGAAGAAATAGTTGCCATATCAGCTAAACGTAAAGTTTCATTATGCAACACATTAAAACGTGCTGTAATATTTTTCTCCTTTAATACATCAACTCTAATTGAATCTTTCATTAATTGTACAAGTTCTGATAACTCTTTCGCATTATCAAGCGCCTCGGTAGTTGAAATATTATAAAACTTCAGTATAAATTCATCTACATTTTTATACTCTTCCCAAGATAAAACTTCCTTTTTTGCCGCTGGAATTAAAGTTTCACTGATTGTATTAACAATACGACTTGAGTTTGTTTTTAATGAATCAGAAACTTCTGAAACTTCTTGTACATTTTTAGTTCTATTACAAGAATAAATTAAAAATAAAATGAGTAATAAAAAACTAAATATCTGCTTCATAATAAAAATTTATAAGGTCAAAAATACTAATTATTAAACTATTTAATTAAAAAATTATCATTTTCATAAAAAACTATTCTACAGCTATTGAAAAAATATTTTAAGTATCTTTGAAACTGCAACAAAAGTATATAAAGCTTTATGAATAAAAGCATCTTAATTATAGGCGCAAGTGGTCAAATAGGAACAGAGTTGACACTTAAATTACGTGAAATTAATGGAAAAAATGCTGTTATTGCTTCAGACATCCATGAAGGAAATAATGAATTAATGAATTCTGGTCCATTTGAATTTATTAATGCAATGGATTTTGAAGGTATTTTAACTGTTATCCATAAATATTCGGTTACTGATGTTTATTTAATGGCAGCCATGCTTTCAGCAACTGGCGAAAAATTTCCTGACAAAGCTTGGGAATTAAATATGACATCGCTTTTTAATGTGCTTAATTTAGCCAAAGCAGGAAAAATTAAAAAAGTGTTTTGGCCAAGTTCAATTGCTGTTTTTGGACCAACAACTCCAAAAGAAAATACACCTCAAGAAACCATTATGGAGCCTTCAACAGTGTATGGAATTAGCAAACAAGCTGGTGAACGCTGGTGCGAATATTATTTTAATAAATTTGGTGTTGATGTTCGAAGTATTCGTTATCCAGGTGTTATTAGTTGGAAAGCAAATCCAGGTGGTGGAACAACAGATTATGCTATTGAAATTTATCACAAAGCACTACAAAATGGAAATTACACTTCTTTCTTAAGTGAAAACACCAAACTACCAATGCTGTATATTGATGATGCTATTGACGCTACTATAAAAATTATGGATGCTTCACCAGAAACTATTAAAATTCGTTCATCATATAACTTAGCTGGAATGAGTTTTACACCTGAAGAAGTTAGTGAAGAAATTAAAAAAACAATTCCTGAATTTACTATTTCATATCAACCAGACTTTAGACAAAATATCGCCGATAGTTGGCCAAAAAGTATTGATGACTCTAGAGCTCGAAAAGATTGGGGCTGGAATCATAAAATAAATCTTGAAAAAATATCTAAAATAATGTTGGAAAATTTAAGTAGTAAATATCCTGAAATTCATCAATAAAATATAACGGTATTTATAATACGCTAATATCTAATATTCTACGTGGATTTTACAAAAGAAAAAAAAAACAAAAAGGTATTTTCTTTCAATTCTTTTT
>Ga0075113_1000387_pt1 | contig 12834 bp, 10 predicted proteins | sample AntAceMetag02UKA_FD_69788 | JGI IMG/M metagenome (GOLD analysis project Ga0075113, IMG submission 69788) | Saline lake microbial communities from Ace Lake, Antarctica - Antarctic Ace Lake Metagenome 02UKA | ecosystem: Environmental > Aquatic > Non-marine Saline and Alkaline > Saline | place...
TTATATAACTCATAACTGTCCTGTTTTCTATGTTGTGAGTTATGTAATGTCTTTTGAAAGTAAAGAATTGAAATATAAGAGTTATATTGGTACTAAAATTAATATGCTTACTATTAAAGATTTTATTTATGAACCTACTGAAAAATATCATCAATCAAAATATAAGTTTTTGTATGATTGTCAATGTGGTACCAAAAATAAATTAGGCTATTGTTATCAAATTATTAATAATAAAATTAAATCATGTGGGTGTGGTAAATTTAAAGGAATTCGACCAGAAACAATCCATAATTATCAAAAATATATTGGGCAGAAATTTGGTACGCTTACAATTAAAGATTTTATTTATGATAATAAACGAAACCACACTCTACGATATCAATTCCTATGCGACTGTGATTGTGGTACTAAAGATAAGTTGATTTCATGTAATGAGATTCTTAGAAAAGGTCAAAAGTCATGTGGGTGTATTAAAAAAGGTAAAACTGGAATTACATTTGATACCAATTATAAATATAAGAGTTATATTGGTAAAAGGATTAATAAATTAACTATTAAAGATTTTATTTATGATGAAAAAGGTGTTAATCAACAACAGAAGTTAAAGTTCTTATGCGACTGTGATTGTGGTACTAAAGATAAGTTGATTTCGTGTAATGAGATTCTCAATAATAATCAACAATCATGTGGATGTATTAAAATAGGAATCAAACCTGAAACTGAAGAATATTATAAAAGCTTTATCGGTCAGAAATTTGGTAAGTTAACTATTAAAGATTTCATTTATGATACTAATTCTGATATTAAATATAAATTTTTGTGTGAATGTGAATGTGGCATTACTGATAAATTAATTATATGTAACGAAATTCTTACACATCATCAACAAACCTGTGGATGTGGTAGAACGTATGAGATATATTTGGATCTTATTGAACATTGCAAAGAATATAATCTTGAATTATTAGATAAATTCACTACTCTTGAAAGTAGAATGCTGAATGATCATGGTAATTATAATCCTACTATTAATATTTATACATTTAAGTGTTTAAAATGTAATAATAAATTTACTAAAAAATTAACTTCATTTCCAATTTGTCCTTATTGTAATCCTAACTGTGTAACGAATGCTGAATTTATATTGTCTGAATTCTTAAGAGCTAATAATATTACTTTTAGAAAAAATATGATTGATTCAATCAATGATTTGCAAAAGAAAATTGAAATTGATTTCCATTTAATCAATTATAATGTTGGTATTGAGTTACATGGTGTTGTACCTCATGCAACTAGTTATAGATCTAGATCTATAAATTATATATTCTCTTCTAAATCTAATAAATATCATTTAAATAAGTTAGAATCTACAGAAGCTAAAAATATCGATTTATTACAATTCTGGAATATTGAACTATATGAAAAAAGAAATATTGTTAAATCTATTATCCTTAATCGACTTAATATGACAAAATATTCTGAATATGCTAGAAAATGTTATGTTAAAGAAATTGAAAAAGTACATTCTGATAATTTTTTGTTTAAACATCACATTCAAGGATCTGTAAGAAATGATTCAGTACGCTTGGGTTTGTTTCATAAGAAAACAGATAATTTAGTTTCTGTTATGACTTTTGGAACGGCAAGATTTTCAGAACATGAATGGGAACTTTACAGATTTGTTACTTATATCAACTGCAGAGTAGTTGGAGCTGCCGGCAAATTGTTTAAGCATTTCATAAGAAACTACAGTCCTAGTTCTATTGTTTCTTACAGTGATAAAAGGCTTTTCAACAGTGGTAGATTGTATATGAATTTAGGATTTAAATTACATCATGTTTCTGCACCAAATTATTGGTACTTTGAGAAGAATAAAGCAGATTCAGCAAAATTATATCATAGAATCAAATTTCAAAAACACAAACTGTCTAAAGTATTAGAAGTATTTGATCCTGAATTAACAGAATGGCAGAATATGGAAAACAATGGTTACTTAAGAGTTTATGATTGTGGTAATAAAGTTTATCATTGGAAAGAGTAATTTAAGAAGATGTTAATCAATTGGTTACAAATGTACCCAAATATTTTAAGAAAAAATAGAAAATAGTTGGAGGCAAAATAGATGACAGATATTAATCAATTAGTTACAGAAGAGGTATCAGACAAAACAAAACACAAGTTAGCTGGCGCTGTTCTTGGATCAAAAGTTGCCAAAACGTTATATCATGAATTGGAATCAAAACCAGCAAAGAAAGGTGCTAGTATAGTTAAATATTCTAAAAAACAATAACCTGCATTTTACCGTTCACCAACACAACATTAGCACTTAATAACTTAATTGCCAGTGTTTACATTACCGATATTGAAGCGAAGATACCAAAGTTGGAGGAATTGTAATGATCACAGGATATTCAAGTCTTACTGAAAAAATGCGTCAAAATAAAAAGCTTCCGAATGATCAAAAAGCAACAGCTACAGGAGCAATTACTGGTGGAATTTTAGGTGGTATTGCTGGAGCTGCAATTCCATTAGATGAGTTGCATCCGGCATTAAGACATATGAGTGGATTACGACAATCAAAGTTTGGATTAGCTGGTGGAGCATTGGTTGGAGCTGGAATAGGAAAGATTACTGGTATGATTAAAAGAACTAAAAAGAATAAAAAACAATAACCTGCATTTTGCCGTTCAAAAATAATAATTCTCTTGAAGGAGACTAAATGGGAGATTTCACCAACACAACATTAGCACTTAATAACTTAATTGCCAGTGTTTACATTACCGATATTGAAGCGAAGATACCAAAGTTAGAGACGAAGTATAAGGAACAACTATTTGTCAGTCCTGGATCTTTGGGCGAATTAACCGATATATTGAAAATTGCAATCAAAAAAATTCTAACACTAATATCGAAGGAGTATTACACATCACTAACACAATTTTTTTCAGAGGAGGGTATTATTTATTACATAGAGAGTGCATTTTACAAAATCATTACGAAGGAGTAAAATTTAATGTTTAATAGTGGAACATTGTTTAAAGACAAACAATTAGAAAATCTAATAAATCGTGTAGATGATGTTGTTGACCAATTACCTGTTCCTCCGACTAGTTTTGATGATGATTTAACTACTGGTACATTTCTAAATCAAGTTTTTTCATCTATTAATGAAAAAGAACAAGGAACATCTAGTGTTGAACAAATGCTAGAAAACATTTCAACTGTTGGTAATCGATTAGATAGATATCGTTTATATGACGAGATTTATTCTTCTGTTCAAATCATAAAACGAATCGTCAAAGTATATCTTAATAATGTTTTGTTGAGGGATGCTGTTAAAACAGATACGATTGTAATTAAAGAAGCTTCTGTTACTAATGATGAATCAAATGTTGTCATTAAGAATTATGTAAAATTTGGTAATAAGATTGTCAAACATTTTAAGTTAGAAAGACAACTTCGTAATATTATAGTTCGAGATATGCTTAAATATGGCGATCATTTTATTGAAATTGTTGATTTGAAAAATGATATTATTGACATGCCACAATCAAGTATATCTTCTCCTATTAAGACATCTAGTAAATATGTTTCAGAAACGTTCAATTATATTGAAGAGCGATTGAGTCGTAAAAACGGAATATCTCCTGAAATTGTTATTGATGATTGTATTGATAAATGCGTTGACTGTTTAGTTGAATTTGATGATGATGTTCCTGTGAGTGAAGAAGAACTGAAATTAATTCATGAAGCTGATAGTAAAATTAATAAAGAAGAGGTTGTTGATGATCCTTCGATTTTGCCATTGAATAGAATTCTTTTGAAATTTCACAATCCTAAGAATATTATAGCATTAGATACTCGTTTTGGAACGATACTTGGTTATGTCGAACTGACTGAGAAGGCAGCAAATGGTTCGCAATATTTAGGTATTGGTGCACGATTTGCAAGTGTGGTTCAGCAGATGGGTATGTATTACGGAGCCCAGAAAACAACCAATGAAGATATACTACAGCAGATGGTTACAAAGATTATCAAAAAATTAGTAACTAAGATTGGTGTATCTAAAGAGTTTGTTTCTGGAGAAACACCTTATGCCATTAATAAAAAATATGAAGACGATATGCATGAGAAACTTGGAGATTCATTTTTCTATATGATTAAGAGAATCTATTTAGAAAATGTAACTTCCAAAGATGCAATGATTAAGAAAATGAATGTGAGATTCATCAGTCCTAGTAGAATGGAGGCCTTTTGTATCAATCCAATTGAATATGCTCCCTATGGCACAAGTATTATCGATGCACTGGTCTATCCCGCTAAACTGTACATCTTAACGCAATTAGCAAATGTTGTAACAAAGTTGTCAAGAGCAGCAATAGTACGTAAGTGGATTTTAGAAACAGGTCCACATCAGCACCATTCACAATTAGTACAGAAGTTGATTCGAGAGTTACGTAATCAAAAAGTAACAGTGGATGATATTTTGTCTTTTAAGTCGATTCCGAAAGTGTTGAGTGATTTTAAAGATATGATTCTGTTATCCAAGAAGGGCCAGCGTATGCTAAAATGCGCATCATAACAGTGATGTTATGTAAAGTTTTCTGTGAATTGCTGGAACATCCTTAGAGCCAGTAGAACCACAACATAGTTGAAAACGACAAGTGTGATGGTTTGAAAATCTACTGGATTGGACAATCAGCAGCCAAGTGCCTACTGATGTTATAATTGTAACATTTATGGTAATGGTTCAACGACTATCCCGCAAGGGAGTACACTTTAAGTGAAGTGGAAGTGCAGAACTTCTTAAATTTTGTTTTAAGTGAGTTATTAGTTGGGAAAGTACTTGTATTGCTTTCTTTAGAACATATATCGTAACGCGAAGGACAGAGGGTTGCTCCTTTGAACGAATTGTCGCTTCAGTTTGTTTTGGTAATACAAGTACTAAAACATACTCGGTTTCAAATTGTAATTTAAGAAGATGATATAGTCTAAACTGTATGGAAACATACAGCTGTTATTCGGTGAGAATAACGAGCAGGGATGTAACGATTTCTGTTGAATGTATTTGTTTTTAGATGTCGAAGTGTCGCAGGGTGGTGATACAAATATAAAGGTACAGGACTTAGAGGACTTAAGAAGAGAGATAATTGCTTTATCTGGAGTACCGGCACCGTACCTTGGATATGCTGATCAAACTGAGTTGCGTGAACAGTTAGTAAACATTAACGTTTCATTCGCGAACGAAGTTATAGCAATGCAGGGCGTTATCAACACAGGACTGAATGGGCTCTGTGATAAGATATGTGATATTTATGATTTAAAGAAAGGATTTTCAGATTACGTAACAATAACACTCAAACCACCTACGATTTTATTACTACAACTACTTGAAGCCACAGTTTCGTCAATTGGTAATGTACAACAAATGTTTATAGGTGTTAACATTCCAATGGATCCATACTATTTCTTAAAACAATATTTGCCATCAATTGATTGGATGGATTTTCAGCAGAAAGCTGAGCAATATGAACTGTTGCAAAAGGCTAAAACAGGTGGTGCTGATATGGGTGGGAGGATGTAATATGTATTTGACTAGTTATATTCATTCTGATAAGTTGCTTGATGAAATAATTGAACAATATGGCATGCCACCGGCAGGACAAGAACTTCAAGGCCCGCCCCCAGTAGAATTTGAAGAAGTTAAAAAGTTTCTGTTATTTGAAAAGTTTAAAAACTTTAAAACAAAATTTGAGACTGCTGATATTGATCAATCTGATAAACGAGTACGACAGTTAGATGAGTTTTTTAATTTGATTTTTGTTTTTTATTCTTCTTTTTCATATAATGATCTTGTTAAATTATTGAATCGCTTAATTGATATTATGTCTGAAGTTACAGGTATTAAAGTAGAACCATCAGAACCAGAACCGACTCCTGTTCCTGAAGCTCCACAATCAGCCCCTGAACCTAATCCTGAAGCTCCACAATCAGCCCCTGAACCTAATCCTGAAGCTCCACAACCAGCCCCTGAACCTAATCCTGAAGCTCCACAATCAGCCCCTAATCCTGCAGCAGTTGTACAAAAAGGTAAATAGCCGGAAAATCTTGCCGTTTAAAAATAAAGGAGTTAATATGGTAAGTTATAATTTTTTATATGAAACAACTAGTATTGTTTCAAATAACGATATCGAAATCCTTGAGACAAAAACAATTCCTAATTCTAAATCTCCCAAAGTTGTTTTCGAAGCACAACTACAAGATTCTAATAAGAAAAATGCAAATGGACGATATTATGATACTGATATTTGTAATGAAATTATTAATGTTTTAAAACCCAAAGCAAAAGCAAGAGCACTATTACAAGAAGTGGATCATCCTATTGTTGATGCAAGCGATGCTATGGGTAGGAAGAGGGCAATAACAATAAGCGTTAAAAATGCAGGAACAGTAATCCGCGATCTTCATATGTCTAACGGTAATATTATTGGAGAAATGGAAACATTAAGTGGATTTTTGGGTCCTGATATTGCTCATCTTCTTATTGATGATAAAGTTGATATTGGCTTTAGTTTAAGAATGTTTGGGAAATTAATTAATGAGAACAACATGGTTCGAGTTACACGTCCTATTCGTCCAGTAACATACGATATAGTTACAAATCCATCACACGATGCTTCTAGAGTATTACAATTTCTTCCGGAAAACATTAATACTTTTATGGTAGATGCTAATGGTGGAGAAGATTTAAGACTTCTTGAGGAAATAACTTTGGATGATATCGATTTAACAGATCCGAATCAGACGATTTATGACTATTTGGATCAGCTTATTGGCGAATCGTTCAAAAAAATGGGTAAATTAAATTTTATATTTTAAGGAGGAAGATACATGAATAACGCAGATCTGATTTATGAGAATTATGATAAGTATATTGTAGAGCATCGGGCTGATATGGATACACCAGCTGGAGCGATTGAAATGTTGAGTTCTGATGGTAGTTTCAGATCTTATATTGATTCCATTTGTGAAGGTATGGAGCCTGCTCAGAAAGCTAATGTTGTATCAGTGTGTGAGAGGGAACGCGAATGCTTGTTGGAAGAATCCGCACAACTAGGACCAAGTAGTGCAGTAATTGGTTATGCCGTTAAGGAAAATGAGTGGCGGCAGTAAAACTTTGTGAATTGCTGGAACATCCTTAGAGCTCATTCAACCACAACATAGTTGGAAACGACAAGTGTGATGGTTTGAAAATGAATGAGATTGGACAATCAGCAGCCAAGTCCCTAACCAATGCTATGCAGTAGTGTTTGATGGGAAAGGTTCAACGACTATTCCGTAAGGAAGTACACTGTAAGTGCAGTGGAAGTACAAAGCATTTTTGCCAGAAAGGATGAAAATGAATCTAGCTTCTAAGTTGCATTATGAAAAGCATTTGAATGAGAAGATTGAAATGTTGTTTATTCAAAAATTGATTTATGATGAAAGTGCAAATGGTCGATCTAGATATAAGTATATATGTAAATGTGATTGTGGAACTGTTAAAACAATTCCATGTTGGTATATTTTAGTAAAACATCTAAAATCTTGTGGTTGTTTACAATATGCGACAAAAATTAATCATAATGCTAATGTTGGAAAACGATTTGGAAGTTTATTGATTCTTGCCGTTAAAAGATTAAAATTAAATAATGATGTGCAAAGAAAATTATATTATGAATGCGAATGTAATTGTGGAAACATTAGGTTTTATCAAGCGCATCTTGTTATTAAAGGCGATTTTAAATCTTGTGGTTGTAAACAAATGGCTGAAACTCTTGATCGAATGAAAAGTCATATTGGAAAGAAATTTGGAAGATTGACTATAACTAATACATCTCATTATCCAGATGAAAAATATACATATAACAGACATACTTTTACATGTAAGTGTGATTGTGGAAATGTTATTGAATTGCCAGTAAGTCGACTTCTATATAGTAAAGATATTAAATCAACATGTGGTCAATGTTTCAAGAATAATAAATCTTATACTGGATATAGTGAGTTATTAGAATATTGTAAATCAATTAATATTAAATTAGTTAGTGAGTATACAACTAAAAGTTATCCTAAGGTTAATAAAGAAACTGGATTAACTAGTACTGTTTATAATAAATATCAGTTTTTGTGTCTTAAATGTAATCGTAAATTTGTTAAAACATTAGCACCATCTTCATTATTGGTGTGTCCTTATTGTCGAGATAGATTTGCTTCTAATTCTGAAGAATTAATTGCTAAGTTTTTGAGTGCTCTTTCAATTAGTCACCAATCTGATATGATTCTATCTGATGACAATTATCAAACTCGTGTTGAAATTGATTTTAATATACCATCTCATAATATTGGTATTGAACTTCATGGATTAAAGGTTCATGCTACTTATGGAGACAGTACTTATGTGCCATGGTATGTTAAATCTAAATATCCTAAGTATCATTTGAATAAACTTAATTCCGCAAAAAATAATAATATCGATCTCCTTCAGTTTTGGAATTCAGAAGTGTTACAAAAACTTGATATTGTTAAATCAATTATTCGTAATAGATTGAAAATGACAAAGTATAGTGAATATGCTAGAAATTGTTATGTTAATGTTATTGATAGTTATATTTCTGATCAATTTATTAGTAAACATCATATACAAGGAACAGTACATGGTGATTCTGTTCGATTGGGTTTATTTTATAAGAAAACTAATAATTTGATATCTGTTATGACTTTTGGTAAATCTCGATATTCTGTACATGAATATGAAATGTTTCGATTTGTGTCTTATATCAATTGTCGAATTGTTGGTGGAGCAAGCAAACTCTTTAAATTTTTTATTCGAAATTATAATCCAAAGAGTATTATTACTTATTCTGATCGTCGATTATTTGATAATGGTAAATTGTATAGTGTATTAGGTTTTAAATTTGATCATATATCTCCACCGAATTATTGGTACTTTAAAAAACATATGTATGAAACAAGTGTTAAATTATTTCATCGAACAACCTTTCAAAAACATAAACTTTCAAAATTACTTAGAACATTTGATTCCGACAAAACAGAAGTTGAAAATATGGAAGAAAATAATTATTTGAGAGTTTATGATTGTGGTAATAAAGTTTATTTATGGCGAAAATGATGATATAGTCTAATCTGTATGGAAACATGCAGCTGGGTAAGAATCCCGGGTAAGAACTAACAACTCTTATTGAATACAAATGCACATATTTTCCGATTTTAGCAGATATCTATAGCAATCCTGTTTTGACACAGGTAACAACTACATATCCAACAAGTAAAGGTATTGTAACAATACCGAAGATTGAACTACATGCATCAGTTCTTAAAACTGATGGAACTACATCGACGTACTTGATGCCTCGCGCAACAGAACTGGTTCGTGGAGCAGCAGAACTTATTTCATTAACACCAAATGTTAGCAATAACTTGTTTGAACTTTCTGATGGTTATTCTACTGGTCTGGTCAGTACTACTCTTACCAGAATTAATAAACGTTATTTTATGATTACTAATGTTATTGTTACAGGAACTGGTGGAGCTACTGATACGACAACTACAGCAACAATTAATGTTCGTCCAGATGCAAGAGGGCAGTTAAATAAGTCCTTTACAGCGACTGATGCTAATGGTGATATTGCTGCTTGTACTATTATTGGTCATATTGATTGGGATACTGGTGCTGTTCAGTATAGTGTTACTTGTACTACTACATCTGCTGGTGTTACTTTTACTACCGATCATTCTATTGGAAAAACGGTATTTTCTCCGCGATCTGGTGATGTTGGAAGAGTTAAAGTACAATTGAAGATTAAGGGTTGGGATGTTGATGTTGACTCCCGCGATGACTTTGAAATTGAACTGGAAACTGAAGTACTCCAGGACTATAAAGATATCTATAATGTTGATTTGATTAAAACGATATCTGAAGCTATTAAAACTCAGATACTGTTGAATAAGGATCATGATATTGCATACTTCCTGACAGCAGCTGAAGCTGAAATGTCTGATTGGGGAGCTTCTCAAGCTCTTGATATGAGTGATTTCTATGATGGTGGATCAGTAACGGTTCCGGCTACAGTTTCTGATGTTTTTAAATCAGTTGTGCCTAGAATTGCTATTGTGAATCGAGTTATCCAACAGAATTTTGGTGCATCCCCTCAGTATCTGTTGACTGGTTTGAACACTTCTGCCATTCTTGAAAGTTTACAGCAATACGCTACAAATTTCTTCGATTCCAATAAGGGTGATTTTGGTTTTATTGGAAATGCAGCAGCATTTTCGAAACAGACCATTCTTTATTCACCTGCTATTTCTGATTCTAAAATTTATCCAATTTACAAAGCACCGGCTGATAATCTCAGTCGGTCTGTGCTTATTGATCTTGTTTATAAACCTTTGTATATTGTTGAAGAAATTACGAATTCGTTAAAAAGAACTTTTGTGAAGTCTCGTACTGCGATTGAGATAAGTGATACACGTGCAGTTGGTGTTATTACAGTGTCTGGTACAGACGAGATCTTGGGCGCATAGCAGCGTATAACCTTCCTTTGTAACAGAAGTAGTACTGTTTAAATAAATATTTAATGGTACTACTTCTGATTATTTAAATCTGCAGGATTGAATTATGTTTTCTGAAACTGAACAAAAGTACAGAAGCTGTATTGGTACTAAAATTAATATGTTTACCATTAAAGATTTTATTTATGATACGAAGGCTCGTAGTCATTATCATAGATTTAAGTTCTTATGCGATTGTGATTGTGGTACTAAAGATAAATTGGTTTCATGTTACTCTATTCTTAAAAAAGGACAAAAATCATGCGGCTGTATTGTTGCTGGTATTTCTGTTGAGGTTGAACAGAAGTACAGAAGTTGCATAGGTACTAAGCACAATAAACTTACAATTAAAGATTTTGTTTATGATCCTGAAGCCGATACTAATCATAAACTTAAGTTCTTATGTGATTGTGATTGTGGTACTAAGGACAAATTAATATCATGTGATGCTATACTTAAATCAAATCAGAAATCATGCGGTTGTCTTGCTATTGGTATTAAATTAAAAACCAAACAAAAGTACAGAAGTTATATCGGTACTAGGTACGGTAGACTTACAATTAAAGATTTTATTTACGATCCTGAAACTGATGATAATCATAAATTTATGTTCTTGTGTGACTGTGATTGTGGTATTAAAGATGAATTAATTTCATGTTATGGAATTATTAATAACCATCAAAAATCATGTGGTTGTACTAATATAATTCGATTAAGTACTGAAGAGAGATATAGAAGTTACATTGGAACTAAAATTAGTAAACTTACTATTAAAGATTTTGTATTTGATGAAACAGCTACTTATTATCAAGGACGGTTTAAGTTTTTATGTGATTGTGATTGTGGTATTAAAGATAACTTATTTATATGTGATAGTGTTATTAATTTAAAACGAAAGTCATGTGGTTGTCTTGCAGTTGGAATCAAACATGAAACCAAACAAAAATATAAAAGTTATATTGGTACTAAACATGGAAAGTTTACTATTACTGATTTTATTTATGATTCAGATGCTGATACTTATGATGGTAAATTTAAGTTCTTGTATGATTGTGATTGTGGTACTAAAAATAATTTAATACTTTGTAAAAGTGTTCTTTACAACAACCAACAAAATTCATGCGGTTGCAGTAGATCGCATCAGTCGTATCAAAATCTCATCAATTATTGTAAAAATAATAGTCTTAAATTAATAGATGAGTACACTACTGTTAAAAGTCAGGTGATTAATAATAATGGTAATATTAGTACTATTAATAATGCATATATTTTTAAATGTTTAGTTTGTAACACTACTTTTTCTAAACAATTAACTTCATTTCCAATTTGTCCAAAATGTAATCCTAACTGCGCATCGACTACAGAATATATAATATCTAATTTTTTGATTGATAATAATATTATTTTTAGAAAAGGTAAAATTATTAATTCTATTAGTAATATTAAAACTAAAGTCGAAATTGATTTTTTAATCGATATTGTTGGAATTGAATTGCATGGATTGACTACTCATGCAAGTAGTTGTAAATCTAGTATGATAAACGAAATATTTAGTTCCAAACCCAAAAACTACCACTTAAATAAGTTAGAATCTGCGAAAGCACAGAACATAGATTTGTTACAGTTCTGGAATACTGAATTATATCAGAAACTTGAAATTGTTAAATCAATTATATTAAATAGAGTTGGTAAAACTAAGTACTCTACTTATGCAAGAAAATGTTATGTAAAAGAAATTGATAAGAGTATGTCAGATCAATTCTTAGAAAATCATCATATTCAGGGATCTGTAAAAAGCGATTCAGTAAGATTAGGTTTGTTTCATAAGAAAACAGATAATTTAGTTTCTGTTATGACTTTTGGAACAGCAAGATTTTCAGAACATGATTGGGAGCTCTATAGATTCGCAACGTATATTAATTGTAGAGTGGTTGGTGCTGCTGGCAAATTGTTTAAGCATTTCATAAGGAACTACAATCCAGGTTCTATTGTTTCTTATAGTGATAGAAGACTTTTCAACAGTGGTAAACTGTACAGTACTTTGGGATTTAAACTAGATCATATTTCTGCACCCAATTATTGGTACTTTAAGCGAACTGAATCAGAACACAATGCTAGATTGTATCATAGAGTACAATTTCAGAAACATAAACTGTCTAAAATACTAGGAGTATTTGATCCTGAATTAACAGAATGGGAGAACATGGAGAATAACAACTACTT
>Ga0075113_1000388_pt1 | contig 12833 bp, 10 predicted proteins | sample AntAceMetag02UKA_FD_69788 | JGI IMG/M metagenome (GOLD analysis project Ga0075113, IMG submission 69788) | Saline lake microbial communities from Ace Lake, Antarctica - Antarctic Ace Lake Metagenome 02UKA | ecosystem: Environmental > Aquatic > Non-marine Saline and Alkaline > Saline | place...
CAATAAAATTAAATGAGATAAACCATTTTATTATAATGTCAATAAGATTAACATAGCGATAGGTACTATACATAAAGTTGACGCTTGTTGAGCATGATGTTTACTAATCAAGACATCTATACTTAAAGATATGGTTAATGTATATGGTGATAACCTGTTTGAGATGAAGACTATGTATTTCTATGAATGAAAAGAGTATTTGTTTGATAAACCGTTAACAGATTTAGATAAGGTAAGTTCGTTAGTAATAAGTGAGGATATATGTTTTTGTGAAAGAGCTACCTCTATGATGTATTATATAAACGCTGATACTAGAGTATTATGTAAACACATATGAGACAACTGACCAGTAAGTATAAATAAATCAATGTATTGTGAAAACTGAGATGATGAGATAACCATATTACTTAAAGAATGAAATCTTGACAAAATAGAAAAACATTTGTTAAATAATATTAAATCTAACTATATATGTCATATCGTATGAGATACTATCACAGAAGATGATGTTAGTTCTATAACAACAGACTATGTAGCTTATTTTGACAATATAGAGATACCATATAGTTTAGATATAGAGCTTATTAGATGATTAAGAGAATCTACTATCACATGACCGTTGACATTATGATGAACTTGAGCTATGTTTAGGAACGATAATATAGTTACACATTGTTGGGCTATGAAAACAGTAGACTTAAAATTAGTAGTACCTATCCCTACAAAGTTAGAGGATTTTACACTACATAGAAAGATTAAAAAGAATAAATGAGTATGTTGAATTTTAGATGCTACTATAAAACTTAATGACAGATAATATATTAAAAGATTTCAACCCAGAGAAACTCGCTAGAGATAATCTAACACAGTTTATGTTGTATACTGACCCGTACGCACATAGCCCATGAGGTTGATATGTACTTAAAGAGTTTCATAGGAAAATAATAGAAGCTTTTGAGAGAGTAGAGAGAGGTAAACTTAAGAAACTTATGATTAATGTACCAGCACAGCATGGTAAGAGCTCTATATCGTCCGTAGGTTATCCTGCTTGGACTCTAGGTAAGAATATGTACCAGAATGTAGCGTTAGCGTCTTACTCAGCAGAGCTTTCAGAAGGTTTCTCACGTAAAACAAGAGATTTAGTTAAGACAGACCAATATAAAGCGTTATTTGGTGAGTTATTAGACCCCAATAGCCAAAGTATTACAGAATGGAATACAATTAAATGAGGTTCTTATAGAGCTGTAGGTGTATGAGGTTCGTTAACAGGTAAAACGGTTGACAAAATGATAATAGATGACCCGCATAAGGATTATGAGGAAGCACAAAGCCCATTAATAAGAAATAAAGTATGGAATTGGTATACTTCAGTACCGTTAACAAGAGTACACTGAGAAACAGCTACTATTATTATAATGACTAGATGGCATGAGGATGATTTATGTGGTAGACTACTAGAAAAGGAATGAGATGAACGAGAAGTATTGAATATACCAGTATTTAACGAAGATTGAAGCGTTATACGACCAGAGAAACACCCTAAAGAGCTTATTGAAAAGAAAAGACAGACTATGGGAGAGTCGTTATTCCAAGCTATGTATATGTGAGACCCTATCAATGAATGAGGTTGAGCGTTTAAGTGAGAATACTTCACATACTACGATAAATGAGAGATATTTGATAACTACTGAGTTAAATATATCAAAGACTTACAGGTTGTAACGTTTGTTGACCCAGCGATTAGCCAAAAGCAGACAGCTGATGATACATCAATAGTAACTGTTGGTCTTGACAAAGAGAATAATAATGTGTATGTAATTGATGTAAGGAGATGAAAGATGCTACCAGATGAGATTATAAACAATCTATTTAATGTAGTAAATACTTTCCACCCACAGAAGGTAGGTATAGAGATAAACTCATACCAAAAGATGCTTGAGATAGAGATAAGAAAAGAGATGAAGAAAAGAAATAACTTCTTTCTGTTAGAATGACAGACATCTTCTATGAATAAAGAAGCTAAAATTTTATCAGCTCTACAACCTAGATATAATAACGTTGCTATTATACATCAACTTAGATGAAAAAATGTAAACGAGCTAGAAGCTCAACTGCTAAAATTCCCTAACGGTAAGCATGACGATATTATTGATGCACTTTCTATGGCTATTATGATGTTGAATTGATTTATGAAGAATATACAGACAAAGGCTGTTCACGCTGATTGGTTAAGTAAAAAGGATAAGTCTCCACTAGAAAAATTATATAAACTTAAGCGTAAAGCTAGGTTTATAGACACCTTATGAGTATAATTAGTATCATAATGTGTATTTTATCATTGATTTGTAATTTATGTCAAAGTATATCAAACAAGAACAGTTACTTAAAAACGAGAAACTCCAAAAAGAGATACTAGGTAAGATACAGAACTGGTATCAGGATAGTGAAACATATATGTCCCAAAAGAGAGAGTTGTTTAAATACCGATATTCTAAATTTACAAATCCAGCAGACTCAGAAACAGACAAGATTAAAATTCATCTGTTATTTCAGCATTTAAAGGCTTTTATTAGTACTTACTATACTGATTGACTTACAGCATGATTTGTTTGAGCAGAGTTCTTGGATGATGACTATGCATATATGTTAGAAACTTGTTACAAAAAAGACACTGTTACTATGAAAAAGAAACAGAAGGATTTTTTTCATATAATGAATATTGGTTTCTACGGTGTATCGTTATTAATGAAAGAATGATATGATACAATAAACCAAACTATAAAATATAGTGTTGTTTCGCCAGAATACTGGTTACCAGACCCACATGGTAGTACACTTAAAGGGTTTAGATATCATATGTTTGATTTCTCTATAACTAAGAATGAAATAACTAAGATTAATAAATTAAGTAAGTCTTGAGATATATATTTTAATATAGATGACTATACTAAGACAAGAAACGATAGTACAGATAACTGAGACGAAAAGAAAGAAGATAGAGCATTAGGTACAGCAATAGTTAACGAACAATATGAAGGTACTAGAATATTCTTTGAACGAGAATGAGTTAAATACTTAGCAGATTTATTTAACGATAGGAAGACTATTGGTAGACGAGAAAGAATAACACCTATCTCAGAAGAAGAAAAGAAGCATCCAGAACTTGTACCATTCCCAGTAGTTGTTGTAAACGCTTTCCCGTTAGAGGATGACCCATGTGGTATCTGACTAGCAGAGTTGGTATTATCATTCCAAAACGCTAAGAATAGATTAATGAATATGGCTCTTAGAAAAGAGGAACGAAATTCTGGTTTCCAAGTATTACTAGCAGACATAAGCAAGATAACAGATATAGACCTATTAGCTGAAAGACCTACAGACTGACCTATTATAGTACCATTCAACTGAGAGATGTGAAAACTTGATGGTGATGTTGTTAGACCAGTTATTGACGGTATCAAAGCAGACCAATCAACACTAAACTTATCTACTATACTAGACCAAGAAGCTCAAGGTAATACTTGATATACAGCTTCACAAAGATGATTACCTACTTGACCTGATGTTTCTTTATGAGAAGCTAAGATGCAACAAGTAAACTCTAACTTGATATTCTCTTTAGATAGTGAATGTATAGGTTGGTGAGAAGTATCGTTTGTTAAAGATATGTGGTTAAGAGGTTTGAAAGAATACTTACCTGAACATGAAGTGAAATATGCTAGAATAGGTAACGGTATAGCAAGTAACGAAGTTATGATTAACGGTAAAGATATTAAAGACCACTGAGACCCAGATATATTTGTTGAATCTAAAAAAGAGATAGGCGAAAAGAATAAAAAGAAATTAGATTATCTTATGGCTAGAGAAGCGTTTGTTATGGCTAACCCTGATATACCAGCTATCTCTAAACTATTCTATCAAAGAGATATAGAGAAATATAGAGGTATACCTAGAGAAGAGATATACTTAAAATATCCTAGAACAAGTGATGAGAATAGAGCTATACGTTATATTAAACAACTAAACGCATATGCAGAACATAAAGATAACAAAAAAATAACAGAAGACCTAAAACCTAAAGCATTATTCTATCCATGAATGGATTTACGAACATACTATATATATCTACAGAAGGCTAGAGAGTCTGATGTTAAGAAAGATGTATTAGCTAAAATTAACGACCTAATGATAGAAGAATGACTCAATAAAGCTAAACAACCTCCTCAACCATGACAAGAAGGAGGAGGAGAAGATAAGATGGCTCAAGTTGGTAACTCTATGGCTAGTCAATTAACTAGTAACATAGCACAACAGAGCGGTAGTGTTAATAACTATCCAACAAGAGCTGATGTTTTATCACCTTAAATAACACAAAATGAACGAAGTAAAACCTGTCATCAAGTCACAAAACCCAGAATATAAAGAAACATTAAAGCAAGACAAGATTAATAAGATAAGTATTTTAGAGGATTTTGTAACTTCACAGGAGTTTAAAGATTACTCTATTATACTTACACAAGCAATTCATAGAATAACAGGTGAAATATTAAACGATATGACTGAATCACAGTTGAATCCCATACATTCACTTAAGGAAGTTAAAATCTTGCTAAGAAAAGAGTTAGTGAAATTGAGAGACAATCCACTAGCTACATTAAAAGTTTTATCTTATAATATAGATAAGCTTGGCTCTACCCAATAGGGTATGATAAGACCACTGGAGTGATAAAACTCCTAAACATTTTATCAATTATTTATTACACATGGAAACCACTGAAACTACTAACACAGAAGGTACTGAAACTACTGAAGAAGAAGTTGTAGAAACAGAAGAAGAAGAAACTACTGAAAACGATGATGAATCTAAAGAAGAATCTGAAGAAGAATCTGAAGAAGCTACTGACGATGAAAAAGAAACATTGAAGAAAGAAGTTGAAGAACTTAAAACTAAAAACAAGGGTTTATATGATAAACTCAAAGATGGTTACAAGAAACACTCAAAAAACAAAGACAAATCGTTTTCTAAAGAAGATGTTAGATTAATGATGGAAGAAATCAAGACAGAAGATTCACAAGAAAAAACATTTCTTGAAAAGAATGAAGACGCTAAAGATTTCCTACCTGAGATTAAGAAACTTCAAGAAGAGAAAGGGTTTGACATTGATACTGCATACGATGTAGTTAGATGAAAGATGTTGAGAGATGAAGCTTACAGAAACCAGATACTTGGTGATAGAAGTAAAAATTACTGAACTTTTGAGAAAAAGGAAGCAGGATTTAAGTACAAAGAACTATTTACTGTCCCTAAAGTATCTAAACCAAGAACAGAAGACTAATACAAATTTTTATTTATTAAATTTTACTAATTATGGCAGATTTTAAATTGGTAAATAACTACGTAAAAGGAATGCCTATGAAAACACTTTCAAAGGATTCTGCTACAGTTATTGAAGCTGGAGATATGGTAGACCTAACATCTGGTCTTGCTACTAAAGCTACAGCATCTTCTACCGAAATCGCATTCTCTCCTAACGGAGCTATTGATGGTGAAACTACCGTTCAAGTTCTTAATGATTCAGAAGCTGAATTTACAGGAACAGGAGACGCTGTTTTCGCTGGAACACAAAGAGGAACTGAAGTTGATTTAGTATTGTCTGGAACAGCACAACAAATTGATGTTGGGTCTAGCTCTACTAATGTATTCAAAGTATCAATCGGTACTGACGCTGGAGTAGTTAATTCAGCAAGCGAAATTAAAGTTAGAATTAACAAATTCCTTTACTAATTATTTACAACACATAATACAACTTTTATTTATTAAATTTATTTACTATGGTATTAACTGTAGCAGAATTTAACACTACCTTCTCAAAGGATATTAAACAAATGTTTGATAACCAATCTTGGGAAGCTGTTAAAAATTCTTGATTTACACAAGTATATGATGTAATGGATACTTCTGAGTATACAGCATCTTATACTTCTACTGAAGGTGTAGACCTTCCTGCTTACTTCGATGAAGGAGCACCACTTAAAAATTCTGATATTGGAAAAGGTTACAAAGTAACTTATGACTCTGCAGAATTTGGACACAAAATGGCTATTACTAAAAAAGCTAGACTTAAGGTTGGAGACAACACTGAAAGTATTGCTAAAATAGCTAATAAACAAAAGAACTCAGCAATCATTGCTATGAAAACTTTCTTAGAAAACGAATGCCGAGAATTACTTGACTATGCTAATGGTTCAAGTTCATCTTACAAAATCATTTCTCCTGATTTAGCTGCTTTGTATGACACTCATACTTGGAAATCTACTTCAGAAACATTTAGTAACGATTTAGGTACTGATGCTATAGATGTTGACCACGCTGCTGATGTAGCAGAATACGCTGGAGCATTTACTGATTCACATGGTGTACCAATGCCACTTAATTTCACAAAAATCTTTGTTAAAAAAGGTGGAGACGCTTCTAAACAAGCTAAAGCAGTTTACGCTTCTAAGAACGCACAAGGACAATATACAGTTACAGATTTAGACGACATGAATATCTATTCTGGTTCAGTTCAAGTAATTGAAACTCCACGAATGAGTTCAGGTAACGATTATTTCTATATTTCTGATATGTCTGGATTAAATTTAGAAAATCCATTGTTCGTTGAATTTATCCAAAGACCTATGTCTGAAGGAACATTCAAAGAAAATGATAATCTTACACGAGAGATGCCTTATTCTAGCTCTTTCAAATATGGTATTAAAAACCTTCCTTTCAATATCTTAGGAGGTAAAATAGCATAACCAATTTATCTTTGAGGGGCTAGTCCCCTCAGGGATTTATTTATATTTATAATTATTTTAAAAATGAGCTGACCTAAACAATTTATTTCCGTTAACGGAGTACGTATAGCAACAGAAGACTTTGTAAAAGACAAAGAAGCTATCCTTACAAGACTTAACAAAGAACAACCAAAGAAAGATGCTGGACAGATGATGGATTTATCACAACGTAAATTTGAAGAAGTGATAAAAGATACTGATAAAAAAGAAGAAGAAACACCAGTTGTCATTGCTCCAGAAACTATAGAGAGCGACACAGAAAGTGTTGAGCCTATACAAGTTCCAGTAGAGAAGAAAAAAGTAACTAAGAAAACTAAAACTAAAATTACAAAGAAATCTTGATGGGGTAAATAGACTTATAGTTTAGGGATAGATATTCTATCCTTAAGAATAAATTTATTTCTAATATATATACATATGGATGCTAGTGGAATAATCAATTATGCAAGAAGGATAGCTTGAGGGATAAGTGAGGGTCAAATAGATTCTGATGATATATTGATTATGTTAAATAAATCATATAGAGACTTATATAAGAAGATTGTCAACCTTGACAAGAACTATTTTTGGGATAAATGGACAACTGATGTTACAGAAGACCAGTTTGAATATATGTTATCTAAACCTAGTGGTTCAACATACGGTATATTTAAACCAGAGAATCTAAGAATAAAATATGTTTCTACGGATGATTTCATTAATGTAACATTCACTGATTGGGATATGTTAACAGAGACACCTGAACGATACGCAGAGAACCAGTCAACAGAAGAACCGTTCGCTATCATAACAGATAATAAATTTATACATATATTCCCTACACCTACAGTAACGGTTGTTGGATGATTACTTATAGAATGAGCTAAAGCACCATATGACCTAACAGCAGTAAGTACAGATGAAGATATATTAATAGACCCATTATACCATGAAGTAATATCTTATATGATGTGTCCAGCTATATTCAAAGAGATGACATTATATGATAAGAAGAACGACTCACTACAAGAAGCTGAGGTAGAGATACAGAAAGCATTAAAGAGTATGTGAGTATTAACAACGAAAGTAATAAGATGTAGAAGACCAAACTTAACCTCTTTAGAATAAACATATAAACTATGGCTGCTGACCCAAAATTAACTCTAAATAATTGGTGACTAGGAATGTCTTTAAGTGATTATACTTGAGGTAGCTATTTTTTCTCTAAAGGTATTCTTTGAGAAGAGAAGTCTTTCAAATTAGATAAATTTCTCGCAGAGGAAAGAATAAATTCAAGAACTAATTGAGATATCATAGCACAACTACCAGATAAATTGCATGATTACCAGATACTCTTTACTAAAGATTGATATATTGAGACAGATGCTTACCAAAACGAACAAGCGTGGGTTAACTGATGAGGTTTCTTATCATTTAGTAACTGATTACCATTTTGACCGTTACGAAAAAGTAGTGACGCTTATGTAAATACTGTTAGATGTTGAGATAGTATAGTATGAATAAAAGAAGACAATATAGATAAAGTAACTTTCTGAAGTGGTTCTTGATTATGAGTTCTATGACCGCAAACAGTTGCTAATCCTACACTAACAACAGATACGAGTTGGACTATTAACTCAGGGTGGGCTACATGAACAAGCTGATGTACACATACCTCTTGAGGATGAGTATCAACCATAATACAAGACATAACAACAGCATGAACATGAAATTTAAAAATATCTTTTCTAATAACAGGTTGGACAACAGGTAAAGTGGCTTGTTTCTATAACTCAACATCTTTATGACTAATAGAGGTAGCAAGAAATTGATTATTTAATACATTTATAGATACAGCAACTTGATGAGTAGCAACTTTTGGGTTTATCCCAACAGACGACTTTGATTGAACTGTTACTTTTTGTGAAGCTAGAGAGTTAGATTGATTAGAGATAGACAAAACATCTATAACATCAGCAACATCACATCCTGCTTATTATGATTCTCCATTTCTTTATATAGGTAGTGGTTCTAGTATAGATATGATTGATACAACAACATATGTAAACGAAACACTTAATATAATAGAATGATGATTTGATATAGTAGCTATAAATAGATTATGAGATAAGATACTTATACGAGCTACTGATGGATATGACTCTAAACAATATTATTGGGATTGAACATCTAGTGAGGTGTTAGAGATAGTTGATTGGAAAAACAAAGAGATAACCAATGTTGTTATTGATTGAAATAGAGCATATGTTCTAGTTGAAAATTGATATAAGAAATATATATATCTAGCTAATGGTTACGATAAAGAGCTATTGGTTTCAAATACACAAGAAACTGATTTTAGTGATTATATGACATACAATAAAAAATTCTGTGATAAATATACTAAATTTAACTTTACTAATATAAACACTAATTCATTAATAGCATACGAAGATAGTATAGCTGTAGCATGAGTGAACGGTGTTTACACATACGGTAAAGAAAAATCTATAGAAGAAGACCATTGGGGGTTCATAAAAACAACAAAAAACTCTACAGCTAATTCACAAACAATAGATTCATTATGATACAAAGAAGATAAACTAATGATGAGCTTCAAAACACAATACGGAGGAACTACATTCAATACATTAGCAACACGTTCAATATTAAATAACGAAAGAGATTGATACTTAATAACAATACCTATGTTGCGAGATAACTTCTCAAGTAGAAAGAACCTTGACAAATTAAAGATAGGTTATGTACCACTTACAACAACGAAATGAAATATTAAGATACATGTTAGTTGTGATGATAACTACTTCTGGAACGCTTATGTAACATGAGTAACAGTAACTCCATCAATATGAGATACATACACTATATGAACAACAAGTTTAACTTGAGAAGTTATAGCAACAGATATTACGACATGAACGTGAACTATAACACTCAAAACTATAGAAGCCATACAAATTAGACCAACTGAGGTATGATATAGCGGAAATATAAAAAAAGTTACATGAGATTGAGACGCTAGTATAACTTATAACGATATGGATAACTTTGCTTTAGTAAAGGAGATAACATCAGATAACCAAATAGCAGAAAACGACTTAATATTCTCTACAAAGTTTATTAACGCACATATGCCTAAACGACATAAAATACAACTAAAAATAGAATTACATTCATCAAGCTCATTACTTACACCAGTAGTGTATGATATATCATTAATGTCAGATATAGTAGATAGCATTTAATTATTAAATATTTCATTATGGATAAACCAAATAAAGATAAAATTGTATTGCAAGATACACAGGTTTGACATAAGATTAAAACTGAAACATTTAATAGAAATTCAATATGATATACAAATAGACCTATATCACTAAGAACACAATGAGATAATAAATATTTGGATTTTGTTGCGGTTAGTTGAAGTGTAAATGTTTTGTGAGATGCTACCCCATGAATAAATTATACATGAGACACAACAAAAATTATACCTTTTTCAAGTATACTAGATTCATGGTGAAAATATCCACGAGAGTTTACATCCGATTGAGGTTTAATAATACCAGCTGATTGAACATATATTCTTGACTTAACTTTGATTTTTGCAATGATTAGTAATACCGATTCAAAAACAGCAGCGGATATTAGAGCAGAATATTGAAATGTTGCATTATTATCATTTGTCTCACAGGCAGCATCAGATTGAGCAACAAAAGATTTCGTATATTATGAAACAAAAAGATTTGATTTAACTGTAGATTGTGCTAACTTTTGATTCTCTTGAAATTTATGAAAATGAATGGTTCTATATTGTCATGCAGCACATAGGTGGGATTGAATAACATTCCCAGTAATAAATACGCTTTATGTAACTAAAATATCATAATGAAGAAACCAATAAACCATATTCCAACAACAGTTATTTGATAAAAATTTACTTCTAAAATATATAAATGGTAACATTCGCTTATACTGACACAACATGAAGAAATATCACTCAAACCGCATACAATGCACAAGTATGAGCTGGTACAGATGTTTCTGGTTATACTGCACTTAATGCAACTACACCTGCTATAACATCACCAGCAGCAACACCAGCTGCACCAATAGCTCATACATCACCTGTAGTAACTTCTCCAGCTGGGATAACCGATGAGATGAAAGATACTGATGTATATAGAAATCTTATTAACGATGGTTGGACAGAACAAGAACTTTCTGATAGGTTTGATAGCACTACACGAACAAACCCTAATCCTACACAAGAACAAGACCCTAACCTACCTATAGACCAAACCACGCAAGGGACTACATGAGAATATAGTTGATTAGAAGGAGACCCTGAATTAATAACACCACAAGATACAGAAGGAAGAGAGGTAGAGCTTTATAAATGAGACCCTGATTATAAAGACGCTTCAGAACAAAGATTAATGGAAATATCTAATAACGTAAAAGCATATTATAATACTAATCCTAATGCTTTTGCTAATTATGATGAATTTAAAGATTTCTTTAGTTATGGAGATAGAATAAACGAACAAAAACAAGTATTAGATAGTTTCCGAAGAAATAAATCTATTACAGATATGTTTGGTAGTATGTCAGCTAGCGAGATTTGAAACCTATATTTAGGTTGAAGTTTTTCTGATTCTGATTTGTCAAACCTAGGAAATATAGACCCTAATAGATTAATAGAAATACAATCATATATAAATACAGCTAATACATATAACGATGCTAATACAAGTGTATCTTGAGGTAAATTAGATACAGTAAGAAGGGAATTAGGTATAGAGGTTAAAGAGTATGACCTATTGGCTGAATACGATGAAATGGTTAATACACCAGAGATTAACGCTTTACAAGACAGCGTTGCTGCAAGTAAATTAAATATACAACAATTAGACGAGAAAATATTCAACATGAGAGATAGTGTTGAAGCACAATACGAATGAACAGGTATTAATGCAGATGTACTTGATGCTATAGTAGCAGATAAGACTGAAGCATTAAACAAAGAAAAAAGAACAGCTACACTTACATATAACTCTCAGTTAGAGAAATATAACGGTAAGATGGAACAAGCTAAAACAAGGTTCGGTATTTTTGAAGACCAGATAGCGTTAGATAGACAAACTTGGCAAGATTCTATGGAACAGCTAGGTTTCTATTACGATTATACACCACAAGGGATGGCTGAAATGGCTTCTTCTCAGTATAACGCAGAGAACCCAGATATGAATAGTGAAGACTCCCAAGTATCAAGAATGGCGTTAGACCAAACACTTACAGGGTATTATGAAGATTATAGAGATATTATACAAAGGCCACAAGACCAAGTAATGGCTGATGTTATGGCTTATGCTCAACAGAACAATGTTTCAGTAAGTCAAGCATTACAAGAAAACTTTATTAAACCATTACAAGGTAAAAAAGCATATCAAGCTTTACAGGCTGGTGATAGTGGTGTAACTTATTGAAAAATATGAGAGAATAAAGATTGAGATATATATGGTTGGATAGACCCATTAAATAGAACAGTTACTCCGACAATAGCACCTTCAAGCATTGAAACAACAGACGTAATAGCTAGATGAGATAGAAAAGCAATGTTTGGTTCTATAGTTGATGTAAATACGAATGCATGATATAATGCTATATCACAACAAATACAATGAAAATTTCCAAATTGAACTTACTGATGACGATGTTGAGAAACAGCTAATGATTACGCTACAGCTATATATGGAAAACATATATTTGGTGATTATTTAGATGAAAAACCAGTAAATTCACAAGAACCACAGATATGATGATTTGTAGTTATGGATACAAATGTTAATGATGATGAATGAAGACCTTATTGACATGTATGAATTGTTACTTGAATTAATGCTGATTGAACACTTAAAATAACTGATAGTAACTGGAATGGTGATAAGTTAATAACTACACATGATGATGTTAAGATTTGAGATTCAAGAATA
>Ga0075113_1000396_pt1 | contig 12651 bp, 20 predicted proteins | sample AntAceMetag02UKA_FD_69788 | JGI IMG/M metagenome (GOLD analysis project Ga0075113, IMG submission 69788) | Saline lake microbial communities from Ace Lake, Antarctica - Antarctic Ace Lake Metagenome 02UKA | ecosystem: Environmental > Aquatic > Non-marine Saline and Alkaline > Saline | place...
CATTTATTAACTTCTTAAATCCTATCTTCTTATTACGAACACTTAATTGCTTTGTAACAATCTTATCTAAATCTAACTTACCTATTATATCATCATCTAAAGACTTATCAATAAAATCATAATACAATCTAGTTGTTTGAATTATATTACTACTAGACTTTTCTGTACCAACTGCATTCTTTAACCATAATGCACCCATTATTAATGCTATCTTCTTATTATCACCTTTAGATGCCTTTATATTACCATCTGCATCCTCATCTATGACTTCCTTTATCTCTTTATAACTTACACCATAATCTTTAACTATCTTATTGTAGAGTTTATTCTGTTGTTTTGTTAATTTATCTTCTAACACAATAACCACCTACACTTCCGGTATAAATATCTCTGTTCCACTATCTTGTATTATTCTCACCTTTTCTTCTTCTGTTAAATCATCACCATAGATATCTTTCAATGCTTTCTCTACATCAATCACTCCGGCATCTCTCATTAACTTAACATCTGCTATTGCCTCTGACCTAGTCGGTGTTATATATTGACCAAATGCTATTAATATCTCATAACCAATTTCTTTTTTCTTCCTCATATAATTATAAGCATTTAATACTTTATAATACATATCTTGTAAAAATTCATCCCACTCTTTTATCTCATGATTACGAGTTCTTATAGATGCCATCTCTCTTTTGGCTAATGCATCCCCTGATGAGTTGCTTCCTATATCTTCTGCTATACCTACTGTTATTGGACTTAATCCAAATAATGTTAATATATTCATCTTTAATGCATTTATTGCCTTTGTATGCTCATCTGTTCTTATTGATGGTTGCACATTCTCTATCTTATTAGCACCATTTTCTCTGTCATCTGTTCCAACTACTGTATAATTTTTTCTAAATTTATCAAATGTTTTACCCTGTGCTAAATTCTCTGGTATATAACTCTCATTACGACCTTTTCTAATTTCATCCATTAACTGTGACCATACTTCATCAAGAGCATCAAATTCACTTACTAAACCCTGATAGTCTGATTTGTTTGCAACTTTCTCTCCTGCAAATATAAAATCAAACCCTTTAAACACTTTATCTTCTAAATCTGTTGTTCTTTCAGTTGACTCTAAACTAACCTGAATCAATTCCTTTTTACCTACTTGATACAATTCATAAACTATTGTCCCACTACCATTTGTTTTACTATATATTTCATGTAGAACAAAATCTGTTTTATCTACTGAAAATTCTTCATTAAAAACAATTGCTTTCAATCTTCCTCTTTCATATATTGCATTATAATTAAACGGTGTTACCTTCTCTAATATTGGATAATCTGTAACATCTTTATCTATACTTATTTTCCAAGCAAACTTTTTACCCCATGATTGGGTTGTTGCAGAATTAACTATTAAATTATCTATCTTATTATCATCATTTATATCATCTAATTCCATTGTTGCTTCTTCATTTTTCTTTTCACTATCTTTGCCATCTACTTTAACTAATGCACTTATACCACCTGATACTAACATTTTGGCTTTAGTATAACTTAATAATGAAGGGAATCCACTATGTACAACCCTTATATCACTTGCTACATTAGAATAATAATAACTTTCCCTAGTGTTTATCTGTATATATGAAGGTGCATCATTATTATAAAAATCTGCTAATAAATCCTCACTACCTAAAAACCATAGGTATTTTTCATGTAACAAATATTTTTCATATTCCGTCTCTTTTTTTGGCATATTATCTCCCTTTACTTTTGCATAATTTTGTATATATGGATATAGGAAATTAGTTATCCCCTCACCAATTCTTTTCCTTATTCCCATTTGCATCTCTCCCTATCTTCATCTTAAATGGTGTAAAAGCATATTGTGAACCATTTATAGTGTGGTCATTACCATCTTCTGGCAAATCCTTATTAGGATTCCAACTATAAACCCCATGCTCTCTTATATGTTCTTTACAACTATTTACAATTAGATAATGTTTAGAAGCTATCCAACTATTCTGTAAATTTATTCTATCTATTATCCTTAACTTCTTATATGAATTAATAAATCTAAAATTATAACCATGTGTTTTATTATACTTCTGACATTCTGTTATTGTGGCTTGGTCTGCACTATCTACAAATATACTCGGGCAAATTCCCCACTCACTTTGATTTCTTTCTACAAAATCACATATATCTTTTGCTATATCACTTGGGGTCTTTGGTGTAAGTTGATTCTTATTATTAAATACTTGCTCATCTAATACTATATATTTACCATCTGCTGTTATTCCTCCAAATATAAAGGCAAATGTATCTGCACTCTTACTTGAATATGCTGTATCAACTCCACAGGTAAACTTCTGATATCTTCTTTTTAATAACTTATTATCATTTGCCTCTTTAGGATTAGTATACATTGCTTCTCTTTTTGTGATTATATTATCCTTTGGTAAACTAAATATCAATCCAACACCTTTAGTTCTTATACCTAATATCTTTGTTTGGTACTCTCTTGTTTCAGGTAATAAAGATGTCATCAAATCATTTCTTAATTCCTCATTCATTATCGGATTATCATCAAATGTAAAATACCAATAATGCCATCCCTCTTGTGGCTCTGCTGTTTTTAATTGGTCCCATATATGTGGTGGCACATCATCCTCATGCCCTTTAACTGGCCTACATCTATTTATTATCTCTTTATATATTTCCTTATCAGGATTATCAGGGTTTAATGTAGCACAACAATACTCAAATCTTGGTAAAAAGAACTCCCTAATAAAACTCATATCTGCTATATTAACCTCATCTATAAATGCAGCACCAAATTGGCCTCCCAATACTTTCTTGAATTTTCTTATATCACTATAACCAACTAGAAATACTGTATTATCACCTATTGTTAAATGTGGTAATTTTTGTTTATAATTGCCATTCAAAAATAACTCTATATCAGGATATGTATCTAACAACCCTACATCCCCTGTATCTAATATATTTGATACTAATGTTCCAACACTATCACTTGCTATCAAATGTTTCTTTCTTTTTGTGTTCATTACCTCATATAAGAACTTCGTTGATATTGCAGTAGTGGTCTTTCCGGCCTGTGTCGTTCCTTCTAACACATCAAACTTGCTCTCTGTTGCTATAAAATCATAATACTTAGGTGTTATCTTCATTTTTCTTCTTATCTCTCCTGATTTTATCTATTGACTCTTTTAATTCTTCAACAGGCTTTTTACCATTCTCATAAACATTTTGGTCTATCTCTTGTTTATCAACTTGCTTAAGGTATATTTTCCCTAACCATACGAGCATAGTCTTATCACCTTTTTCGGCTGCTTTCCATTGTAACCTTCTCAAAGAGGCACAACCTGTTTCAATTCCCCTTTTATATATACGACAAAACTCATCATCCCTTTGTAATGTTCTCACACTAATATCCATCATAGATGCTATCTCATCTTGTGTACAATGTATATGTGCTAACTTCTTAACCATTTCATAATCTATTACAATTTTAGGTCTTCCACCTGCCATATATACTCACCTCACTTATACTCCCTTTAATGGGACATTTATTAATACTACATTATAATCTTTTCTCTTTTTATTCATCTTTACTGTTCTACTTCCCCATTTTTTTATCAATAACTCACTCTGTTCTTTTTCCTTCTCCATTGTTCTGTAAGACTGGCATCCTCCACCTTTATCAAATGTGTCTGCCTCTCTACCAATAAAATTAACTCTCATTGCTCTACCATATACATTGATGTTTTGTAGAAAGAAGTCATAATCTTCTCTTAAATATAACCTCTCATCATACCTTATCTTAAAATCATCATCATTTATAACTGCAATGAACTGTCCTAATACAGGGCTTAAAAAACTAAATGGGTGTGTTGTTCTATAACATAATGGGTCTTTATTAAGATTTGTCCCCCATAACTTCAAATTCATATCATTACACATAATAAACATATCATTTACAAATACTTTGAATTCATCCTTCTTCATCTTTCTTCCATGTCTTGGGATAAACTTTGAATTCATTACATATAATCCCTTATAATCATCATCTAACATTACTATGTTACCCTTATAATTATCTAATATATAATTCCTTTTCTTTGCTATATTACCATCTAACTCATCAGGTAGTGTTTCTATCTTAACATTATTTATCATTTTTGTTTTTTTTATATAATCCTTCTCTTGACTTTCAGGCACTAAATATATAACATCATCAAAATAATTATGTGTCGTTACAACACCTGCCCTTTTATAACTAGGGGATATTATTTTAAACTTTTCCATTATCTTTAATTGCCTTTTCAAATTCTTTAAATGTTACTACTCTACTAATACCAACACCATGCCCATTTTGGGTTGATTTTGCTCTTAAATTAAACATTGCCTGTAAATTCTTCCACTCAAACTCATCTTCTGTGTGTATCACTACATAATTACTTTCCCAAAACATACCATTTTCAATTTCTATTTCCCCATCAACAACTTCATTAATATCTTCATCTTCTTCTATTGCAAATCCAAAATCTTCCATATCTATATTAATTATCTCATCTAATTCATCTAATAACTTATCTGTATCAAAATCTGTATTCATTGTTAATTTATTATGGGCTAATATATATGCCTTTTTCTTTTCTTCATTCATGTGGTCTAACCTTATACACTCAACCTCTTTTTTTCCTAACTGCTTTAATGCCTCAAATCTTCCATGTCCCTCAATTATTACATTATTCTCATCAACTGCTATTGGGTCATTAAATCCAAACTGCTCTATACTCTTTTTAATCTGTTCTATATGCCAACTAGGATGTTCTTTGGAATTATGAATATATGGTTTAATCTCATTTATACTTACTTTTTCAATTTTCATAATTTCCTCCTAATTCAAATAATATCTTGCTCTCTCATCTATTACTTTTGCATAATCTCTAAACTTACCTGTCCTAGATGATATACCACCATGACTTTTTGCCCTTCTAACATACATACAACATTCTTTATTTGAATGTGTTTGCTTTACTCCTCTTTGTACTAATTGGAATAAATAAGGATAATTGGGTATTTCTATATCTTCATAATATAATATTTTGCCTTTATGTTTTCTCTTAACTGCTATATAACCAGGCACAGGATATTTCTTTTGCCATCTCAACATATTTTCTCTATCAAATATTGCACTTGGTCTAACTCTCTCTGTTCCATTAATTTGTCTATCTATATATCTTAATGCTACTGCCTCATAACCTTCACTTGCTTTTTTCTTTATTTCCTCTATTGCATTGGGTAATAATATATCATCTGCACTAAAATATAACATCCATTCGGTATCTATTGCCTTTATACCTTTATTCCTTAATATCCCCATAACATCATCATCTACATTAATTACTTCACAATTTATTCCTCTAGCCATTAACTTTGTATTTAATATACCACTATCTTTACCCAATACTATAATTATTTTATCAGGTTGCACATTTTGATTTTTCATACTATCTATCCATTTTGGTATAAATTCACCATACCCATTATATGCTATTGTAAATACTGTAATGCTAAAATTTTCTTCTTTAACTTCCATTACTTTTTCTTCTTCAACTCTTACTAATTCTTTAAACTTACTACCTTTTCCTGCTAATTCTCTTTTCTCTTTATTCCAATGATACATCAAACTGCCTTTTCTTGGATAATTATAATAATATAATAACAACTCTGTATATCTCTTTGTTGGATTTTTTGCTAGTATTTCATCATAAAAAACTTTATCTCCACCAAAATTTTGGCTAGGCCTTCTTGTATTACCTATTATTTCTTTACTATATGCCTTTGTTGAGCCCGGCAATTCTTGGCCCTGCCATATTCTGCCTGTATTGGACTCGGCATTAAAATATACTAAATCAAATCCACTATGTAAATATCCTATATAATTATTAAGTGACCCTATTAAATAATCATCATCACATAAGGTAAAAACATATTCACCCTTCATTGCATCATAACCCTTATTAACTGTCGGTCCTGCTCCTAAATTTTCTTCATTATATATTACTGTGATATTTTTAAAATCTGTTTTACTTACCCATTCTTCTATTCTTAATAATGAATTGTCAGTAGAACAATCATCAATAATTATTATTTCTATATTTTCTGATAACTCTATACTATCTAAACATCTTGTTATTAAATATTCTGTATTATATACTGGCACAATTACTGTTAATATTAATCTTTTTTTATGTTCCCAACAAAGACTTCCTTCTCTTGGATAATTATAATTCCAAACTACATAATCAAGGAATTTTTTAGTTGGGTTCTTTTCCATAACATTTTTATAAAACTCTACATCTTCCTTAACTCTCATTTCCGGATATCTTAATAACCCTAAAAACTCTCTCCTAATACATCTTATTACACCATTCTTATCTGTTTTAAATATTTCTGTACCATCATTCTTTCTTAATCCAAAATATAATACATCTGACCCATCTAAATCATCTTGTAACTCCTTAACACCTTTTTTATCAAATGTATCATCACTATCTAAAAAATATAAATATTCACCTATTGCCTTATCTATACCTTTATTTCTTGCATTCCCTACACCTTTATTTTTTCTTAAATTAATAAGGGTATAATTATCATATTTCTTTATATATTTTGTCACCACAGACTTTGTTTTATCTATTGAACAATCATTAACTATTATGACCTCTATATTATTTTTTTTTGGTATACTATCTAATGTTTTTATTATTAATTTTTCTTGATTAAATACAGGGATTATAACAGATAACTTCATTTTCTTTTCACCTTATCTATTGACCTTAATGGTGGTATTTTTGCTTTATTATCATAATGGCCTATTATAAATGACCCACCAAAATAATCATCACCATATTTATCAATAAATTCCTGTCTATTTTCTTCCCTTATATTCGGATTAACAAAACACAATCCCAATTCTAATGTTTCGGCCATTAAACAAACTGATTGCCCTGCATATCCCATATCCAAAAATGGCATAAATGCTTTCTCATTGGGACTTTTATAAGCTATTTTATCAGCAAATAACATTAACACTCTATTGGCATTTTTAGACCAATTTTTAGCACCAACAAACATTTGTTCGGCATACTCTGGACTTGTTTCTCTAATATATACTGCCTGTCTATTACAACTACTTGGGCTTATTCTAACTGCTTCACATAATTCATTTATTAATTCATCACTTACTTCTTCTTTTATAAACACTCTTTGACTTCTTCTATTTCTTAACACTTTATTAAATGCTTGTTTTTCTTTTTTCTCATAACCTATCTTATAATGACCTAACTGATTTTCAATAAAATCTTTTTTTCTATTTTGATGTTCTAAATATCTGTCTTGAAATTCATCCATACCATCATCCCTTTAATTTTTCAATTTCCACTCATCATACATGTGCATAAAATCCGGCAAATACATTGTTACCTTCCATTCCTTGCCATTTTTTCTATGCATTACAACCGGTATATCAGGGTCCTTATGCTCTTTATCACATTTCTCTAATACATTATCCATATTCAACGATTGTACTCTCTTGCACTCTATATATATCCCTTTAAGCCCTATTGTTTCATATCCATAAGCTTTAAGTTTATTGGCTAACTCTCGCTCACCCCTTTTACCTTTAGCATTTGAATTCATTTTTATTTTCTCCTTTTGACTAATTGTTTTGCTCTTGGATAATACTTTTGTAATATCCTTTTATTCTCTTTAACTATTGCATAATTTCCTGTGTGTATATATTCTAAAAAACTATTATTCATATATTCTGCTATTAGAGGTAATTTTCTCTCTATTAGATTGAATTTGTCATGATTTTTTCTAGCAATTAATGCACAATTCCACAAAACTAATTTTCCACCATCTCTAATTGATATTATATGATGGCAACTTAACCTATCTTTTTTTGTTTCAATTCCCCCACAATAACAATGATATCTTCCTTCTCTTTTCATTATGTGCTTAAATTCTTTTGGTTGCATAGGTCACCCTCTTGTATTTTTATAACCAACTAATATTTTTAACTTTTGGCAACAATCATCACCATAAAAATCATTAATTTGTTCCCCAAAATTCTTTTTAATATCATCACAACATTTTCTGTTTTTCTGCTCCTTATCAATATCTAACATAATTCTTTCTTCAGCCGACAAATTTCCCTTTAGGGGAGGCATCTTGCTAAAATTTTTCATTTTATTTATCAAAAAAAGAGGTTAGTTTGCCCTTTGGCTTACCACTCTCTTTGCTATTCTTTAATTTATATTGCATAAAAATCACTTCCTACACCATATCCCTTAAACTACATTATACAGAAGTTCAATGAAAATGTCAATGCTGTTTTTTATAAATTAAATTATTTTCATCCCAATTTTCATATTTACTAATTAAATATTCTCTTATTTTCTTTCCATTTTCTTTTAACTTTTTCCCATTATCATAATCGTGATGGCATTCCATACATCCACAAACCACATTTTCCTCTATACCAAGACCACCTCTTTGTCTTGATATATAATGCATATTGGGTGCCCCTGCTCTTTGCTTACACACCACACACAATCCATTATCTCTCTCATATACATCACACTTAACTTTTTTGGATATATCTGTTGCTCTTGCTCTTTTACTTTTCATCAAATAACTCCTTTGTTATCGTGTATGTTGCCTATTACTTTTACTTTTCTTTTATTTTTCCTCAACACTGTATTATATTTTAAAAAGTATTTCCAAGTAACAACGCTAGGTGAACCATATCTACCAAATTTCGTTATATCCCCTTCGTATATCTCTACTCCATTTTTGTCCTTTAGTCCTGTATATTGTCCTACTGTTTCACAACTAACTTTATATTTTTGTTCGTGAGGGTGTATGTCAGTTCCCGTATAAATAAATGTGTTGTATTCTTCTTGCCAGTCAAAAGTCATAGTCATACTTGTTTCTGCTACATAGTAACCATAAACCCATTCTCCATTATCTACTCTTTTACCTCTGAACTTTATCTCTCTCATTTAAACATCTCCCTCCACGGTTCTGTATCTATTCCAAGATTATTAGCATAATCCAACACATTAGATATAAGTAAATTCTCTTTTATTGTATCAAATTGACTACTACCATACACTACCCTCACACTTACAAAATCTTTGCCATTCTTTTTATATTCATCATTTATTATTACTGACCTTATACTCTTTCTATCTTTCCTAATGGCCTTATCAAATCTCTCAAATGCTTCAGGCACCATAGAATAATAATCAACTAAAGCACCTGTATATATAAGCATTCTCACATATAACTCCTCTATATCATCTTTGTTTTTTCTTCCTGTTTGTTTTTCCACACATAAGGTCATCAACTTCCATAAATATTTATTTTGTTGGTCGGTCTTTCCTTTATTCTTTACTTTAACCTCAAATATTTTATCTTGGTCTTGCTCTAATAAAAATGTTATAACTTCCTTTGCATAACCAAACATTTATATCACTCCTTTAAAAAGGCAAATCATCTTCACTAATCTCAACATTGTTACCAAAATCTGCGAATGGGTCAATTTTTTCTTTCGGTTCTTCCTTTTTCACTTCAACCTTTTCCTCTTTTTTACTATTCTTACTCTCTAAAAATTGAACCGAATCGGCTATAACCTCTATAATGTATTTTTTAGTGCCATCCTTTGCCTCATAAATTCTACTTTGTATCCTTCCTTCAACACTTACTAAACTCCCCTGCATTGTATATTGTTTTATATTATCAGCATTCCTCCAAGACACAACATTAATAAAATCTGCTTCATATTCACCACTTTTATTAGCAAATGTTCTATTAATTGCAACTGTAAATGATACTACTGACTTATCACCAACTTGTCTTAATTCAGGGTCTTTTGTCATTCTCCCAACTAAACATGCTTTATTCATCTTAACACCTCTCTAGTCCTCATATATTAATTACTCCTCTAATAATCCTACTATACCAATATCCTCTTGCTCATTCATTATACTTATTTTGGGGTTTAATAACATCCCACATTCTTTAATTTCTTTTAATTCCTCTTCGGTAAATTCAATTATAGTCTTTTCTGTACTATTATTATATTTCATATCTGAAGTTAGACTCGTACTTACTAAAGACTTTTGTATTATATCCATTAGTTACTCCTCCTTCTTATTCATCTTAACGCCTCTCTAGTCCTCATTTTATTTTTCTTCCTTCCCATTACTTAAAAATGTAAGTTTTTCTACAAACACAACTTGTTTACTATCTTCTTCTTTTTGAATCCTTCCCTTTATACCTAACAATTCACCTTTTTTACAGAATTTTTTTGCATTCTTTGCCAATTCTTTAGTTAATACACAATCTATTAAATCAACAACAAATTCACCTTTATCATTTTTAAAACTTCTTGGTACTGATAATTGTATTTCTTTATTCTTTGTTATTTTATTAATAAAAATTGTTTTAACTACTCTGCCTACTATTACAACTTGGTTTAACATTTTATTTCACCTCTTTCTTCTTTTTTCTTTTTTCTTTGGCTCTTTGGTTTCTTTTACAGCTTGATATTCTATCCCATCAATCATTATTTTCTTTTTCATCTTATTACTCCTCCTATTCATTGTCTAACTTGTTTTTGGTAGCGTTATTCTTACATAACCTTTTCTACCTTTTTTTATTTTTGTTCCAGTAACTATTTTATATTCATCTTCTTTTTGGTAATATTCAGTTTCTTTTTGAAGATATTGTTTTTTAACCTTATCAAACTTTTTAACTAAATCATCATTTTCTTCATAAAATTTATTGGCATTAAACTCTTTAACTTCTATTTCTTCATCTAGCCCATCTTCTATTAATGTTATTTTGGTTCCGTTTGGCGTTTCCCATTTCTTCAAATCTGCTTCCACCATCGAAACTTTTAAATCTTCCTTTACTTGTTTTATTTGTTTTTCTATTTCTTTCATTTGTTGGAGCTTTTGCTCTAATATTACTACTTCATTTAATTTAACTACTATTTCATTATTCATTTTCTGTTCCTCCTATTATTTTATTTAAACTATCAATATCTACCTTTGAGCTCATCTTTGTTTTCTTTTCCCATAACTTATCTTCTATATTATCTACATTAGATTTATTAATATCACTATAAGATTCTATCTTAAAATGTTTAAAAAATTCTTCTTCATTTGCTTTTGTTCCTTTAATAAGTTCTTTTATATCTCTTAATCTATCAAATGATATTGGTGCGTGAGTAAATTCTTTTTTCTTATCTTTTATATTTTTTTGGGTAAACTTTTGAGCATCATCATCTTCTGTCGCTAAACCAAATGCCATTAACAAACTATATCTTCTCGCATAAGTAGTAGCAGACCCTTGTTCTTGTGCTGGGTTTTTAATTCCTGATAATACAGCATCAACTATCTTAACCCCTCTTCTTGGATTTTCTTCTTTACCATCAATATTTGGAACAGTCATAATATAATCATCACCATCTATTCTTTCTACATATTGATAATACTTCATCTTATTTTCCTCTAAATATAAATGTATCTGTGCTAAATCTGTATATTTATACCCATATCCTTGACTACCTTTTCCTATCCTTGTATTTTCCATTTCTTGTTTCCTCCTTTTTTATTTTAATATTAATAAATTTCTTATATTTAAAAATAAACATATAACCAAAAACCCTGCTAACCAATATTGTTCTGCCATTATATCAATTACAAAAAACACTACACACAATATTGATAAAACAATTAATAACACTTTCACTCATCTTCACCACCTAACCAATTATAATCAAATAATTCTTTACCTTTATTATTATCATTACCATTTACATTATCATTTTCATTTTCATTTTCTATATGGTTATTATTATTAGAACCATATGGTTCTTTTAATTTAACCATAAGGTTTTTATTAAACCACTTTTCTTTTAACTTTTCAGGAACTTTATCAATATACTTTGTTCTATAATCTTTATCACTATCTGCACACTTACTAGAATTACATTCTCGACATAAAGGTTGTAAATTACTTATATCATCTGTTCCTCCCCAACTTTGTGGAACCACATGATCTTTAGTTGGCCTATCAGGTTTCTCAAATTGTGAACCACACATTAAACATTTATTTTCAAAGAAATCTAACATCTCATTCCATTCCTTATCTTTAGTTGCTTGCTTCTTACTTCCTACTGGTCTTCCACCCTTATATCCATTCTTATATCTACTATCAACATACTTATTTCTTTTTGCCGTTTCCTCTTCCATTCTTTCATTGTAATAATTACCTTCATCATCAACAACAAACTTTGTAAGAACATCTTCCCCAACATTTGGAACATTTATCTCTATCACTTTTTTAGATAGCCTACCCAATTGATGTTGTAAACACAAAAGAGTTATATACTGGCCTCTTTCTTCCATTGTTAGACTACTAACTCCTGTTAAAAAATCACTTGTATAAAACAATATTGCTGGACTTTTCACTCTATCACCTTCCTTAATTAAAAAAGAATAATTTCCTACACAAGAGAACTAACTATTACTCGGCTAGAGCTTT
>Ga0075113_1000397_pt1 | contig 12629 bp, 14 predicted proteins | sample AntAceMetag02UKA_FD_69788 | JGI IMG/M metagenome (GOLD analysis project Ga0075113, IMG submission 69788) | Saline lake microbial communities from Ace Lake, Antarctica - Antarctic Ace Lake Metagenome 02UKA | ecosystem: Environmental > Aquatic > Non-marine Saline and Alkaline > Saline | place...
ATGAGGGTGATATTATTTTTACTGTTTCAATGAAAATAGACCCTAGATTAATTTCGTATAGAGATAATTTAAAGACAGAATAAAATTATGTTTAAATTTTTATTACCCACATTTTTAATATTGTTAGTTGGAGGATTGTTTTTCTTTTATATTGATCCTAATTATAAAGACATTCAAGAATTAGGAGAAGAAAATGTTCAATATGATGAAGCTCTAAATAAGTCTAAGGAACTTAGAGGAATTAGGGATTCTTTATTGTCAAAATATAATACTTTTGATCCTGAGAATGTTAATAGATTGGAAAAACTTCTTCCTGATAATGTAGACAATGTAAGGTTGATAATGGAGATAGATACTATGGCTTCAAAATATGGGGTTATTATCAGAAAAGTTGATGTAAGTTCTTTGATAGATGATGACAAAACCTTAGGAATAGATACAAAAAAATATAATGCTATTGATTTGAATCTTTCAATTGAATCTTCGTATGAAGACTTTATTAAGTTTTTGAATGATCTAAGTAATAGTTTAAGAATAGTGGATGTTAATAGACTTATGTTTGAATCAAGTAGTTTGAGTTTATATAATTTTAAATTAAATTTTAAAACTTATTGGTTAAAATAAATTTAAAGAGATAAAATGTTTAAAAAAATATTAAAAAAACAAAATTTTTTAGTGATAGGGTTTGTTTTGACAGCTTCATTTTTTTATTTGGGAATAGCTAGAGTGGGTGTTGGATCACAACTAGTTTCATCTCCTGAAGATAAAAGTACAAACGATGTTGGGAAAGAAACTTTAGATATATTATTAGCTTTAAAATCTTTAGAATTAGATGAAAGTATTTTTAAGGAATTTTCTTTTAAAAGTTTACAAGATTTTAGTATAGAGTTAGGTGAAAAAGAACTAGGGAGAGATAACCCTTTTGAAAATTTTATTATAGGTTCAGAAATAGTGGTTAAGGTAGAAGTACCTAAATCAGAGGGTGGGCAAGAAGGAGGAGAGGTAGAATAGATTTGTAATCTGGATTATATGTTATATATAATCTTGTTAAAAATATATGAGTTATTTAGATATTTTGTCTAAAAAAAATATAGTTACTCCTGATTTACTAAAAGTAATAAGAAAAAGCTTAAGTACTAGTGAAGATAATAATTTAGATCAAGTTCTTATAGAAAAAGGAGTAGCTAAAGAAGAAATCCTTAAAGCAAAAGAGGAGTTTTTTAGTTTACCTGCTAAAGATTTAAGTTTACAAAAATTTTCAAATAAAGCTTTAAAATATGTTCCTGAAAAATCAGCCTTACATTATACTTTTGTTCCTTTAGGGGTTGTTGATAATTTTTTAGAAATAGGAATGTTAGATCCCTCTAATATAGAGGCTAGAGATGCTATCCAGTTTATTTCTTCAAAAATAGGATTACCCTTTAAACTTTTTGTAATTTCTCAAACTGATTTTGAAATGGCTATCGATGGCTATCGTGGTTTAAGAGGAGAAGTGTCACAAGCTTTGACGGAATTAGAATTAGAATTAACTGAAGAAGAAGAAAAGATAAGTAAAGCTGTTGGAAATATAAGTAAAAAAAATCGACAAGATGCTACTATTACAGAAGATGCCCCTGTAACTAAAATAGTGGCTACTGTTTTAAGGTTTGCTCAAGAAGGAGAGGCTTCAGATGTCCACATAGAACATATGGGAGAAAAAGTAAGGGTTCGTTTTCGTGTTGATGGTGTTTTAGATACCCACTTAGTTTTACCTGTAAAAGTCCACGGAGCAGTAGTGGCTAGAATTAAGATTTTAGCTCAAATGAGATTAGATGAAAAAAGAAAACCGCAAGATGGTCGTTTTTCAGCTATTATTGATGGAAATAAAGTGGATTTCAGAGTGTCTACTTTTCCTACCTATTATGGTGAAAAAGTTGTAATGCGTCTTTTGGAATCTAATAAAGGGGTGGCAAAGCTTGAAGACTCAGGTTTAAGTGAGAAAAATTTGGAGATAGTTAAAAGAGGTATTAAAAAATCTCATGGGTTAATATTAATTTCAGGTCCGACTGGTTCTGGTAAGACGACGACTTTGTATTCTATTTTAAATGAAGTTGATCGATTAGGTAAAAATGTTTTAAGTTTAGAAGACCCTGTTGAAAAAAATGTAGAAGGAGTAAGTCAATCACAGATTAGGCCAGAAATAGGGTATACCTTTGCAAATGGTTTGAGAACTACTTTGAGACAAGATCCCGATGTAATCATGGTGGGAGAGATTCGAGATAAAGAAACTGCAGGTTTGGCTATTCAAGCTGCTCTAACTGGACATTTAGTTTTATCTACAATTCATACAAATGATGCGGTAGGAGTTATTCCTAGATTAATAGAAATGGATGTAGACCCTTATTTAATAGCCCCGACTTTAATTGTTGCTATTGCTCAGAGGTTAACCAGAAAATTATCAGTAGGATCAGGAAAAGCTATCCCAATTAAAGGAAGTATTAAAATGATGGTTGATAAATCATTTGAAGGGTTACCCGAAGAATTTAAGAAAGACATTATTATTCCTGACCACGTTTATGAAGCGACCCCTACAGAGGATAACCCTCAAGGAATGAAAGGTAGAATTGGGGTATTTGAAGTAATTGAGATGGATTCAGATATAGAAGAGGTAATTTTAAAAAATCCTGATTCTATTTCTATTGAAAAAATTGTAAAAGCAAAAGGCATGATGACAATGAAGCAAGACGGACTTATTAAAGCTTTTAATAAAATTATCCCTATCGAAGAAGCTAATAAGTTATAAAAAAGTTTTCAATTTTCAATTCACAATTTTCAACCTGCCGGCAGGCAGGAATTCAATGAAAATTGAAAATTGAAAATTAAATTGTGAATATAATTATTATACACAAATCAGTGTGACGAATATTAAAAAATATAATATAATTAAGTTATAAAAACAATATGGATTATAAAAAATTAATACAAAACTTAATAGGAGCTGTTTTGAAAGAGAATGGATCTGATATCCATTTATCCAAAGGGAAACATCCTGTAATTAGAGTTAATGGAGATTTGCATTCTTTAGAAAGTATGCCAGTGCTTAGTTCTGAAGATCTTATGGAAATTATAGGGCATATTCTTACTCCTGAAAACAAAAAAGAATTTCTACTTAATAAAGAAATAGATTTTTCTTATGACGTTACAGAAGCTCGTTTTAGAGGAAGCTGTTTTTTTGCTCAAAAATCAATAGGTGTAAGTTTAAGATTAATTCCTAAAAAAGTAGGAACTCTTAAAGATCTTAATTTACCTTCTGTGTTAGAGTCTTTTACACAAAAACAACAAGGATTTTTCTTGGTTGTAGGTCCTATGGGACATGGTAAATCAACAACTCTTACTGCTATGCTAGAAATAATAAACCAAACAAGAGCAGAACATATTGTTACCATAGAAAATCCAGTTGAGTATATTTTCCAGAAAGGGAAGTCAATGATAGATCAGCGAGAGGTGAAAATAGATACAAAAGATTTTCCAACAGCTTTGAAATCAGTTTTTCGTCAAGATGCTGATATTTTAATGATTGGAGAAATGAGAGGATTAGATACAATTTCTACTTCAGTAACTGCTGCTGAAACAGGGCATTTAGTTTTTTCTACTTTACATACAAATAATGCAGCTCAAACCATAGATAGAATTATCGATGTTTTTCCTTCTGAACAACAAACTCAAATAAAAATTCAGTTAGCAGCTTCTTTGCTTGGTATTTTCTCTCAGAGATTAATTCCAAGAATTTCAGGGGGGATGATTCCTGCCTATGAATTATTAATAAACAACAATGCTACGGCTAATTTAATTCGTGAAGGAAGAACTTTTGAAATTCTTAATGTGATAGAAACATCTTCAGGAGAGGGAATGGTGAGTTTAAATAAATCATTAGAAAATTTAGTGCAAATGGGAGAAATTACTTTAGATAACGCTAGAAAATATTCATTTAGAATTGATGAATTAGATGGTAAATTTAGTTAAAATAAAAAGAGTTTATAAAATTTGTAAAATGTAGCCTATATACGTAGGTAGGAGATAAAAACAACAATAACCAAAATCGAGGATTTTGAATTAAAAATTTACGGAGTAAATTTTCTTCTAAAAAAAAGGTAATAATCTAATAAAATGTTATTCAAATATAAAATAGTAGATAAAAATGGAAGTGAAAAAGAAGGTAGAATTGAAGCTATCAGTGAAGACGTTGCTATTTCTTCATTACAGGGAAGAGGTTATGTGATTACTTATATAAATCCTGCAGAGAAAAAAAGTCTTCTTAATATTGAATTTACTTTTTTACAAAGAGTCTCTAATAAAGATATAGTTATTTTATCTAAACAATTATCGACTCTATTTGGGTCTCATGTATCTGCGTTGAGGGTTTTTCGTTTATTAGGAGAAGAATCAGAGAGCCCTGCTTTAAGAAAAGTTTTGTCAAAAGTAGCAGATGATGTTCAGGGGGGAAGTCAAATTTCAGTAGCTTTATCTAAACACCCGAAGGTTTTCTCTTCTTTTTATGTCAATATGATAAAGTCAGGGGAAGAGTCAGGGAAATTGAATGAAACTTTTTCATTTTTGGCTGATCATTTAGATAGAGGTTATGAGTTGACGTCTAAAGTAAAGAATGCATTAATTTATCCAATTTTTGTAGTAGTAGTTTTCATAATCGTTATGGTTTTGATGTTTACTATGGTTATTCCAAAGATAAGTGTTATTTTGATAGATGCAGGGCAAGAATTACCATTTTTGACTAGAATGGTAATTGGGATTAGTGATTTCTTCTTATCTTATGGAATATTTTTACTTGTGTTTTTGGTGATAGGGATTTTTATGTTTTTAAAATTTACAAGAACTAATGCTGGGAAATTATCAGTTGATAAATTTAAATTAAAGACTCCATATATAGGGGATTTATATAAGAAGATGTATTTGTCTAGAATCTTAGGAAATATGCAAACTATGTTAGAAAGTGGAGTTTCTATGGTTAGTACCATGGAAACTACTGCTAAAGTTGTAGACAGTGTAGTTTATCAATCAATTTTGAAAAAATCTATTGAGGCAATTAAATCAGGAGTTTCGGTTTCTGACTCACTGACAGGATATGATGAAATACCTAATATTACGGTTCAGATGATAAAAATAGGGGAAGAGACAGGAGAATTAAGTAGTATTTTAGATACCCTCTCTCGTTTTTATGAGAGAGAAGTGAATGGAGCTGTAGACATGTTGGTAGGAATGATAGAGCCTGCAATGATAGTAGGACTAGGTTTGGGAGTAGGAGGTTTGATGGCAGCTGTCTTGATGCCGATTTATAATATTTCATCGGCGATTTAATATTTTAAACAATTTTATAGGAAATGATTTGTTTTTTTTAATTTGACAGTTTATATTTATCCCCCACACCCCTTTCTTTTTAAGAGTTTTTACCTGTATAATATATACGGTAAATGATAAATTATATGGTCTTATAATATAATTGTTATTAATTATTAATTATTAATTTTTTATTTTAATAAATATTATGAACAAACAAAAAGGTTTTTCTTTAATTGAACTATTAATTGTAGTTGCGATTATGGGTATTTTAGCAGCTGTAGTATTGAGTTCATTAGGAACTGCTCGTGAAAAGGCTAGAGATGCGAGAAGAATTCAAGATGTTAAAGATATGGCTAAATTATTAGTGATAGAGTCAGACTCAGGAAATGTATTACTAACAGGGTGTACAGGGGCTGATGCTCTAGCTTCAACTTGTACAGGTCCTGGGGACGTTTCATCATTTTCTGATTACACAGACCCTTCAGGAAGTTCTACAGGTTGTTCAAGTGCATCAGTTGCAGGAACAGATTGTAATTATTCTGTAAGCGGTGTAGATGGTAGTGCGGGTGCTGGGTCAGAAGATTTTCAAATTTGCTTTAATTTAGAATATGGAGGTTCTGGAATGGCGGCAGGACCAACATCAATAGTAGGTCCTATCGGTAAATTAGTAGCTGGTTGTCTATAATTTTGATTTATTATGTTAAATTTAAATTCAAAAAAAAATAAAGGTTTTACATTAGTAGAGCTTTTAGTGGTAGTAGCTATTATTGGTATTTTGTCTTCAGTTGTTTTAGTTTCTTTAGGAGGAGCTAGAGCCAGAGCTCGTTTAGCAAGAGTTCAAAGTCAAATGGCCTCATTACACCCAAATTTAATTATATGTATTAATGATGAAACTTCCCTTATTGGAGGTGTGCCTGTTGCTGATACAACAACACTTTGTGGAGGAACTTCATCTATATATCCAGCTTTATCTAGTAACTGGAGTTATAACGCTACTGTGACAACCTCTGGATCAGAAGCTTATTCTGCAACTACTGCAGAAGGGGATGCTTGGACAGTTAGGTGCACCGAAACAGGATGTATTACTACCCCTTAATTATATTTAATCATGATTATGAAAAATAAATTTAAAAAAGGATTCACCTTGATGGAATTGTTAGTAGTAATAGCTGTCATTGGTATTTTATCTTCAATAGTTTTATCTTCAATGAGTAGTACTCGAGAAAGGGCTAAAGACGGAAGAAGAATCTCTGATGTTAAACAAATTCAATTGGCTTTGGAACTTTATTATGATGTCAATTCTACATATCCATCTAGTATTTATACAGGTACTCCTTTAGCTACTTTCTTGAAAGTATCTAAGGATCCTGATGGAGCTAATTATGTTTATACTCAATTAAGTAGTGGGCAAGATTACAAATTGACGGCTACATTACAACAATATAATAAATTATTGAAAGATGACGCTGATGAAATTGTTGATGATTCTGAAAGAGATTATGATGTAACACCTTAAAAAATCAAAATAAAAAAAACACCAACTTAAAGTTGGTGTTTTTTTTTTTTTTGATTTTTCAGAATCTGCCAATGATAGATAAGTTAAAAATGATAAATTTAAAATTCTTTGCTTTTATGTTTTGACAATTTTAATGGTATAATTTAATTGATGGAAAATCATTTATTACAAATTGGAGTTTTTGTTTTCGGGGCAATTATAGGTAGTTTTTTAAATGTACTGATTTTAAGACATGGGGTTAAATCTTTAAACGGTAGATCTGAATGTGTTTCTTGCCAGAAAAAATTATTATGGTATGAATTAATCCCTATTTTAAGTTTTTTTATTCAAAGAGGGAAGTGTCGTATTTGTAGGAACCATATTTCTTGGCAATATCCAGCAGTAGAAATATCTACAGCAGTGATATTTCTAACAATTTTTAATTTTCAATTCACAATTTTTAATTTTTCGTTATTACAATTTTTTGATTTAATTTCTTTGTGGGTAATATTTTCTTTGCTGATTATTATTTTTGTTTATGATTTTTATCATAAAATAATACCAGATACATGGTCTTTTTTGTTTTCTGTTTTTGCTTTAAGCAGATTTTTTATTTTAGATTTTCAAGGTTTTGGTTATTTATCTATTTTTTGGGCAGGACCTGTATTGGCTTTCCCTTTTTTATTTTTGTGGATAATTTCAAGAGGAAAGTGGTTGGGGTTAGGAGATGCTAAGTTAGCTTTGGGGATAGGGTGGTTTTTAGGACTAGTTTATGGTTCCTCCGCTATTATTTTAGGAGTTTGGGCAGGAGCCTTAGTTGGATTAATATTAATTTCTTTATCCAAAATCAAGAATAAGAGATTGTTTTTTCTCTTTAAAAATTTTACAATTAAGAGTGAATTACCTTTTGCTCCTTTCCTGATTTTTGGTACGATTTTGGTTTTTTTCTTTGGTTGGGATGTTTGGGGATTAAGCTTAATACTTTAAAATGTTTTTTTTGAAAATAATTAAAAAAATAGTAAATAAAGAAAATTTGCAAAACAAATTTTCCCTGAAAACTAATCAAGCTTTTTCTTTGATAGAATTATTAGTAACTATTGCTATTTTAGGTATAGTTTCAGGAACAGTTTTTCTAAATCATTCCCAATTCAATAATAATATTTTAATAGAGAATTTGGCTTATGAAATTTCCTTAACAATTCGACAAGCTCAATCCTATGGAATACAAGTAAAACAAACGGGAACTGGCTTTGGAGAAGGTTATGGAGTTTATTTTAATGCTGATTCTGAGGAGTTTTATATTTTCATAGATATAAATCATAATTTTGTTTATAACGCAGGTTCAGATGAAATCATAGATGTGTTGAAAATGACAGATGGTAATAAAGTAAGTAAATTATGTGTAGATTCTGATTGTAGCGTGGATGATATAAATATCGTTTTTTTAAGACCTGATCCAGATGCTATTATAAAAACTGGTTCGGGGGGCACTGAATACAATGAAGCTAAAATTTATATAATTTCACCTAAAGGGTCTGAAAAGAAAATTTATGTGAATAGAGTGGGACAGATATCTGTACAATCTGTTGAATAAAAAAATAAAATCGAGAATTTTGAATAAAAAATGATAAATGATAAATTTAAAATGTTTAAAGTTTAAAATTAATTTATTTAACTTGTTTTTCAACTAATGGACAATATTCAAAATTTATCTAAAAACTACTAACTAAACAATTATGAAACTACAAACTAAAAAATACGAACTACAAAATAATAAAGGGTTTACCTTGGTTGAAATGATTGTTGCTGTAGCTCTTTTTAGTGTTGTTATGGTTGTTGGAATGGGAGCTTTATTGAATGTTTTAAATGCTAATAGACAGGCTCAAGCAATTCAAACTGCTGTGAATAATTTAAATCTAGCCATGGAGATGATTTCTAGGGAAATAAGAACAGGACATAACTACCATTGTGGAGACTCAGGGTCTTATGATAAACCTAAAGATTGTTTATTTGGGGATGATTTTTTGGCTTTTGAACCTTATGATGGAGATATTAATGACCCAAATGATCAAACAGTTTTTAAACTTGAAGATGGTAGAATTAAAAAATCAGAATATAGTGGATCAGGCTTTTCATCCCTGACATCAGAAGAATTAGTTTTACAATTTTTAAATTTTATCGTAGTGGGTTCATCTAAAGTTGATAATATTCAGCCTAAAGTTTTGGTTGTGGCCAAAGGGTATGTAGGAGTAAAAGAATCTAATAGAACATTTTTTAATTTGCAAACTACTGTTTCGCAAAGAATAATTGATTTTTAATTATGAAATTACGAATTATACATAAAAAATTACAAGACAATAGAGGTTTCACCTTAATTGAAACTTTTATTGCTATAACTATTTTATTATTAGCTATTACAGGACCTTTGTTTTTGGTTACTAGAGGTCTTTCAATTTCTAAATTAGCCAAAGGACAAATTACTTCAATGTATTTGGCTCAAGAAGCTGTGGAATATATACGAAATACTAGAGATAAAAATATTTTAAATGGTGTTAATTGGCTTGATGGTTTAACTAACTGCGTTGGAAAAAAATGTAAAATAGATTCACCATCACAGGATGTAGAATCTTGTGATAGTGGGGGATGTGAGAATTTGAAATATAATACAGTAAGTTCTCTTTATACATATGCTTCTGGAGAAGTTTCTCGTTTTAAAAGAGTAGTAGAAATAAAAGAAATTTTCCCAAATAGGGAATTAGAAGTTGTAGTTAATATGTATTGGACTGACGGTCCTCATGAACGAGATTTTACAGTGAAAGAATCATTATTGAATTGGCAATAGAAAATGAGTCGAAAGTCTATAAAGTTAAAAGTTACAAATTTTAGTAAAGTTAAAATTTGTTAAGAAAAACTAAAGTTTTTCGTCTTTGCAAGCTTATGAAGCGATCTAAAATATGAATTATAAATTTATAAAAAAGAATAATCAAAAAGCTTTTGTTTCTATGATAGCTCTTTTGTTAGCTAATGTTTTTTTAGTAATTGGTTTATCTGTATTTAATATTGCTTTAAGAGAAGTTATATTATCTTCAGGTTCAAAAGAATCTTTATTTGCATTTTATGCTGCTGATGGAGGAATGGAATGTGCTTTATATTGGGATATTCAGGAAGATGCTTTTTCAACTAGCACTCCTGCTTCTACTTTAAATTGTTCAGAACAAAATGCAATAATTAATACTTATTTAGATTGTGGAATAGATGGATTAGATTGCGTTAGAATGGATTTTAGGTTGGATTATGATTCGGGAGCTTGTGTGAAAGTCGATGTTTTTAAATCTGCGGAAGGTAATACTATTATTAGATCTTTTGGACAAAATAGCTGTGATCCTCTGAATCAAAGAAAGGTAGAAAGAGCTTGGCAGGTAATGTATTAGTGAGGAAAAAGTCTATAAAATTAAAAGCTATAAAAACAGAGCTTTGCTCTGTTTTTATTATTTTTTATCTACCCCTCATCCTCTATTTTTGATATAATTGAAAAAATGAAAAATATAATATCTAAAAATGTAATAGAAAAATATGAAAAATTGAAGAAAGTGATTGAAAAACATCGCCATAATTATCATGTTTTAGATAAACAAGAAATTTCTGAAGAGGCTTTGGATTCTCTAAAAAATAAATTAGTAAAGATAGAAGAAAAATACCCAGAGTTGATTACTCCTGATTCTCCTAGTCAGAGAATTGCTGGTAAACCTTTAGATAAGTTTGAAAAAGTTTCTCACAAAGTGCCTCAATGGTCTTTTAATGATGCCTTTAATGAAGAAGATATAGAAAATTTTGATAAAAAATTAAAGAGGATAATAGGAGATAAAGAAATAGAATATGTGTGTGAATTAAAAATTGATGGAATGCATATTGTTTTAGAATATGAAAAAGGAAAACTAGTAATGGCTGCTACACGAGGTGACGGAAAAATAGGAGAAAATGTATTAACAAATGTTAAAACCATTCAATCTATTCCTTTAAAATTAAAAGAAAAAGTGAGTACTATTGTGGAAGGAGAAATTTGGATGGCTAAAGACGTTTTTGCAAAAATAAATCAAAAAAGACTAAAAGAAGGACAAGAATTGTATGCTAACCCACGAAATTTGACCGCAGGAACGATGAGACAATTGAATTCATTAATAGTAGCGGAAAGAAAATTAGATTGTTTTATATATGATATTTCTTATCCTGAAAAATTAGTACCTAAAACTCAATCAGAAGAGTTGGAATTGCTTCGAGACTGGGGTTTAAAAGTTTCAAAACATTTTGAAATTTGTCATGGAGTGAAAGAGGTTATAGATTTTTGGAAAAAGTGGCAAAAAAAAGCTGAAAAAGAGAATTATTGGATTGATGGAGTAGTAATCAAAGTGAGTGAACGACAACTTCAGAATAAGTTGGGTTATACAGGAAAAGCTCCTCGTTTTGCTATTGCTTTAAAATTCCCAACAGAACAAGTTACGACAGAAATATTAGATATTGTTTTGCAAGTGGGAAGAACAGGAGTTTTAACTCCTGTGGCTCATTTAAAACCAGTTTCTGTTTTAGGTTCAGTTGTTTCTCGAGCTACTTTACATAATGAAGATGAAATAAAAAGATTGGATGTGAGAATAGGAGATACTATAATTTTAGAAAAAGCAGGTGATGTTATTCCCAAGGTTGTTTCTGTGATAAAAGAAATGAGAACTGGCGGTGAGAAGCCTTTCAGTTTTCCTAAAAAGATTTCTGTCTGTGGAGGAAATGGAAGAATAGAAAAGATACCAGGACAAGTTGCTTGGCGTTGTGTAAATAAAAATTCCTTTGCTCAGCAAAAGAGAAAATTTCATCATTTCGTTTCTAAAAAAGTTTTTAATATTGATGGTTTAGGCCCAAAAGTAATTGATGTTTTGTTGGAAGAAAATTTAGTAAATACTTTTGATGATATTTTTTCTTTAAAGAAAGGTGATTTGCTTGCTTTGCCAAGATTTGCAGAAAAATCAGTTGATAATTTATTGGAAGCTATAGAAAATTCAATGGAGATAGATTTAGCAAAATTTATAATGTCTTTGTCTATTGATCAAGTAGGTGAGGAGACAGCAATTGATGTAGCTAATACTTTTGGTTCATTTGAAAAATTTAGAAAAGCTTCATGGGAAGATTTAGATAGGATAGATGGGGTTGGAAAAATAGTAGCTCAATCAATTATAGGTTGGTTTAAAGATGAAACTAATATAGAGATGTTAGAAAAATTGTTAAAGGAAGTAAAAATTAAAAATTCTCAGATAGTTTCACAAAAACTAAAAGATAATACTTTTGTTTTGACTGGTTCTTTGGATATTTTGAGTCGTGATCAAGCTAAAGAAAAAATTCGTCAATTAGGAGGAACAATTTCTAGTTCAGTCTCTGTTAAAACAGATTTTGTTTTGGCTGGTGAAAAGGCAGGGTCTAAGCTGGAAAAAGCTAAAAAATTAGGAGTAAAAATTTTAAATGAAAAAGAGTTTTTGAAAATGATAAATTAAAAATTACGAAAAATCGCTTTGCGATTTTTTGTTTTTGTGAGAGGTTGAATTTTTCAAATTACCATTTCAAAAAAAGTTGTTTTAGACTATAATCATATATATGGAAATTAAAGATATAGAAAATTTAGCAAAACTTTGTCGGATAGAATTGTCTGGTGAAGAAAAAGAGGAGTTAATGAAAGAAATGGATTCTATCTTAGGTTTCGTGGATCAAATTCAAGAAGTAAAAACAGAAGATTTGAAAGTTGAAGAAGGAGATTTAAGAA
>Ga0075113_1000398_pt1 | contig 12589 bp, 9 predicted proteins | sample AntAceMetag02UKA_FD_69788 | JGI IMG/M metagenome (GOLD analysis project Ga0075113, IMG submission 69788) | Saline lake microbial communities from Ace Lake, Antarctica - Antarctic Ace Lake Metagenome 02UKA | ecosystem: Environmental > Aquatic > Non-marine Saline and Alkaline > Saline | place...
CCTCAAATAGGTATAGCAAGCACAGGTTTTGATGGAAATCCCTGTAATATGCACCTTAATAATTTAGCTTCTCAAATTAAAGAAGAAGTCAATAAACAAAAACAAGTAGGCTTAATTTTTAATACAATTGGTGTAAGTGATGGTATTTCTATGGGAACTTCAGGAATGAATTACTCGCTACCTTCTCGTGATATTATAGCAGATTCTATTGAAGTTGTTATGAATGCTCAAAGTTATGATGGTTTGGTTACTGTTGTAGGTTGCGATAAAAATATGCCAGGTGCTATAATTGCCATGTTGCGTTTAAACCGTCCATCATTAATGGTGTATGGCGGTACAATTGCTTCAGGAAGATATAAAGGTGAAAAATTAAATATTGTTTCAGCTTTTGAAGCATTAGGACAAAAAATTGCAGGAAATATTTCAGAAGAAGATTATAAAGAAATTATAAAGAATGCTATCCCTGGAGCTGGTGCTTGTGGTGGGATGTATACCGCAAATACAATGGCTTCATCAATTGAAGCAATGGGATTTGCATTACCTTATAATTCTTCAATTCCGGCTGAAAATCCACACAAAGAAAATGAAAGCTCAAGAATAGCTTCAGCAATTAAAAACCTACTAGAATTAGATTTAAAACCTCTAGATATTATTACAAAAAAATCACTAGAAAATGCAGTGGCTTTGGTAAATGCTTTAGGAGGTTCAACCAATGCGGTTTTACATTATTTAGCAATTGCCCATGCTGCAGAAATTGAATTTACTTTAGATGATTTTCAGCGTGTTAGTGATAGAACGCCACTAATTGCAGATTTAAAACCAAGTGGGGAATATTTAATGGAAGACGTTCACGGTGTTGGTGGAACACCAGCAGTTATGAAATATTTGTTAGATAAAGGATATTTACATGGAGATTGTATGACGGTTACAGGTAAAACACTAGCTGAAAATTTAGCACATGTAACACCATTAAGTTTTGAAGAAGATCAGCAGGTAATTCACCCAGCTGAAAAAGCATTAAAATCGTCAGGAAATTTACAAATCTTATTTGGTAACCTAGCATTAGAAGGGTCAGTTGCTAAAATTAGTGGTAAAGAAGGAAATGTATTTGAAGGAGAAGCGGTTGTTTTTAATAGTGAACAAGAAGCAAATGATGGTATTGGAGCAGGCAAAGTTTCAAGAGGAAATATTATTGTAATTAGATATGTTGGGCCAAAAGGAGGTCCTGGAATGCCAGAAATGTTGAAACCAACTTCTATGATTATGGGTGCTGGTTTAGGGAAATCAGTTGCATTAATTACTGATGGTCGTTTTTCTGGTGGAACTCACGGATTTGTTGTTGGTCATATAACGCCAGAAGCTCAAAACGGGGGGGCAATTGCATTAATACAAGATGGAGATACTATTGTAATTGATGCAGAAAACAAAACAATAGATCTGAAAATTTCGGATGCAGAATTAGCTGAAAGAAAATCAAAATGGACTGCACCAGCATTAAAACATACAAAAGGGATATTATATAAATACGCTAAAACCGTTTCTTCAGCTTCAGAAGGTTGTGTAACGGATAAATTTTAAAGACATGGAAACATTGAAAAAAGAGATTCAAGAAAAAAATACTATTAAAACCATTAGAGTTAAAGGTGCTGAAGCTGTAATAAAATGTTTATTAGAAGAAGGTGTGGATTTGGCTTATGGATATCCAGGAGGTGCAATTATGCCAATTTATGATGAATTGTATAAATACAAAGATGAATTACATCACGTATTAACACGTCACGAGCAAGGAGCAACACATGCCGCTCAGGGTTTTGCACGAGTTACAGGGAAACCAGGAATTGTTTTTGCAACTTCAGGACCAGGAGCAACAAATTTAGTTACTGGTATTGCAGATGCGCAAATAGATTCATCACCAATGGTTTGTATCACAGGTCAAGTAGGTTCACATTTATTAGGCTCTGATGCATTTCAGGAAACAGATATTATTGGTATCTCAACTCCTGTTACAAAATGGAATTATCAAATTACCAAAGCAAGTGAAATTCCAGAGGTTATTGCTAAAGCTTTTTATATTGCGAAATCTGGCCGTCCAGGGCCAGTTTTAATTGATATTACAAAAGATGCTCAATTTGAAGAATTTGATTTTTCATATAAAAAATGTGAAAAAATTAGAAGTTATATAGCCATTCCTAAATTAGATGTTGCTAAAGTAAAAGAAGCAGCAGAATTAATAAATAGTGCAAAAAAACCGTTTATTGTTTTTGGGCAAGGTGTTATTATTGGAGGTGCAGAGAATGAATTTAAAAGTTTTATTGAAAAGACGGATATTCCTTCCGCATGCACAGGTTTAGGCCTATCAGCTTTAGAAACTGAACATCCTTTACATGTTGGTATGGTTGGTATGCACGGAAATTATGCGCCAAATGTTTTAACAAACTCTTGTGATGTTCTAATTGCAATAGGAATGCGTTTTGACGACCGTGTTACAGGAAATTTAGCAACGTATGCAAAACAAGCTAAAGTTATTCATTTTGATATTGATCCTGCGGAAATTGACAAAAATGTAAAAACAGCTATTGCTGTTTTAGGTGATGTAAAAGAAACCTTAGCAGAAATTATGCAATTTGTTGATAAAAATGAGCATAAAGAGTGGATGAAAGAGTTTGATAAGTTGCTCGAAATTGAAAAGAAAACTGTAATAAACGACCAATTAAATCCAACGAAAGAAGGACTTACTATGGGTGAAGTTATGGGAGGTATAAATAAAGAAACAAAAGGAGATGCTGTTATTGTTTCAGATGTTGGTCAGCACCAAATGTTTGCTTGGCGTTATGCTAAATTTAATAAAACACGTAGCAATGTAACTTCAGGAGGTTTAGGAACTATGGGCTTTGCGTTGCCAGCAGCAATTGGCGCAAAAATGGGAGCTCCAGAACGAGAAGTGGTTGCTATAATTGGTGATGGTGGTTTTCAAATGACTATACAAGAGTTAGGAACAATACTTCAAACTAAAGCAGCAGTAAAAATAGTTGTGCTTAACAATAGCTTTTTAGGAATGGTTCGCCAATGGCAAGAATTATTTTTTGACAGGCGTTATGCTTCAACAGTAATGACAAACCCTGATTTTGTGAAAATTGCAGAAGGGTATGGTATTGAAGCAAATAAAGTTGAGAAACGTGAAGATTTAGCCGATGCTATAAAAACAATGATTGCTTCAAAAGAATCTTATTTTTTAGAAGTAATGATAGAGCAAGAAGATAATGTATTTCCAATGATACCAACAGGAGCAAGTGTTTCAGATATAAGATTAAGTTAATTATGGAAGAAAGTAAAAATTTTACAGTTTCAGTATACACTGAAAATAATATAGGACTATTAAATCGTATTTCAGCAATATTTTTAAAACGTCATATTAATATTGAAAGTATGACAGTTTCTAAATCTGAAATAGAACATGTTCATAGATTTACGTTTGTGGTTGAAGTTCCAGAAACTTTAATTAGAAAAGTTGTTGGTCAATTAGAAAAACAAATTGAAGTTATTAGGGCTTTTTATCATACAGAAGATGAGATAATTTATCATGAAACAGCGTTATTTAAAATTGCTTCAACTCATTTATACGATGAAAGAATTCAAGATAAATTAAAATTTAGAAGAGCACATATAATTGCAATTACCGATCGATATTTTGTGATTGAAGCTTCTGGTTTAAAAGAAGATATCAACAAAATGTACGATAAGTTAAAACCATTTGGTTTATTACAGTTTGTACGTTCAGGACGTATTGCAATTACAAGGCCTAAAATGGCGATTTCAGAGTTATTTGAAGAGATTAATTAAAAAATAAAAGAAAATAAAAAATGGCAAATTATTTTAATACACTACCATTACGTTTACAACTTGAGCAATTAGGACAATGTGAATTTATGGATAGTTCTGAATTTAGTGAAGGTGTAGCAACTTTAAAAGGTAAAAAAATAGTAATTGTAGGGTGTGGAGCTCAAGGGTTAAACCAAGGTTTAAATATGAGAGATTCTGGTTTAGATATTTCTTATACTTTACGTGAAGCTGCAATTAAAGAACAACGTCAATCATACAAAAATGCAAGTGATAATAAATTTAATGTTGGGACGTATGAAGAAATGATTCCAACGGCCGATTTAATAATCAATTTAACTCCAGATAAACAACACACAGCTGTTGTAACTGCAGTAATGCCTTTAATGAAAAAAGGGTCGGCACTTTCTTATTCTCACGGTTTTAACATTGTTGAGGAAGGAATGCAAATAAGAAAAGATATTACGGTTATTATGGTAGCGCCAAAGTCGCCAGGTTCTGAAGTTAGAGAAGAATATAAAAGAGGATTTGGTGTGCCAACTTTAATTGCTGTTCATCCTGAAAATGATCCTGAAGGAAAAGGTTGGGATTATGCAAAAGCTTATGCAGTTGCAACTGGTGGACACACAGCAGGTGTGTTAAAATCATCTTTTGTTGCTGAAGTGAAGTCAGATTTAATGGGTGAGCAAACAATTCTTTGTGGATTGTTACAAACAGGTTCTATTTTATGTTTCGATAAAATGGTTGATGAAGGTGTTGAAGCGGGTTATGCTTCAAAATTAATTCAATATGGATGGGAAACGGTAACAGAAGCCTTAAAACATGGTGGAATTACAAATATGATGGACAGATTATCTAATCCTGCAAAAATTGAAGCATTTAAAGCTTCAGAAGATTTAAAAGAAATAATGCGTCCGCTTTTTCAAAAACATATGGACGATATTATATCCGGTCATTTTTCAAAAACAATGATGGAAGATTGGGAAAATGATGATGTTAATTTATTAACATGGAGAGCTTCAACGGGTGAAACTGCATTTGAAAAAACTCCCGCAAGTGCTATTGAAATTTCTGAACAAGAATATTTTGATAATGGTGTGTTAATGGTTGCTATGGTAAAAGCTGGTGTAGAATTAGCTTTTGAAACAATGACTGAAGCTGGTATTATTGAAGAATCTGCTTATTACGAATCGTTACACGAAACACCATTAATTGCCAATACAATTGCGCGTAAAAAACTTTTTGAAATGAATCGTGTAATTTCTGATACTGCTGAATACGGCTGTTATTTGTTTGACCATGCTTGTAAGCCTTTAATTGCAGATTATGTAAAAAAGGCACCAAGTAATTTAGTAGGAAAACCATTTAATAATGGTTCAAATAGTGTTGATAATAAGGAATTAATTAAAGTAAACGCTGCAATTAGAAATCACCCAGTTGAAGATATTGGAGAGTATTTACGTGAATCTATGACTGCGATGACTAAAATAGTATAATTTATTTAGTGAAAGTTAAAACCAAAAACAGTATTTCATTAGAGCAAATTTATAAAGCTCAACATAATATCAAAGGAGTTGTAGAACATACTCCTTTGGTGTTTATGAAGAATTTTTCTGAACGATATCAAGCTACTGTTTTTTTTAAAAGAGAAGATTTACAGGTAGTTCGTTCTTATAAAATTAGAGGCGCTTACAATAAAATTCAAGGCTTATCTTCTGAAGAATTAAAAAGCGGAATTGTTTGTGCAAGTGCAGGAAATCATGCGCAAGGAGTTGCCTATGCTTGTCAGAAATTAAAAGTGTATGGCACCATTTTTATGCCAGTTACAACACCACATCAAAAAATTGATCAGGTTAGAATGTTTGGTGGTTCTTTTGTTGAAATTAAACTTTTTGGAGATAGTTTTGATGATAGTCAAAAAGCAGCTGTTGAATTTTGTGCAACAAATAAAAATACGTTTGTACATCCTTTTGATGATTTAGAAGTAATTGCCGGACAAGGAACTGTTGGTTTAGAAATTTTAAATGATAGTAGAGCTCCAATAGATTATTTGTTTATGCCAGTTGGTGGTGGAGGTTTAGCTTCTGGAGTAGGAACCGTTTTTAAAGCATTAAGTCCTTCAACTAAATTAATTGGAGTGGAGCCAATTGGAGCACCTTCTTTAACAAATTCTTTAAAAAAAGGAATAAATACAACTTTAGATGAAATAGATAATTTTGTAGATGGAGCAGCTGTAAAACGAATAGGTGAATTAAATTTTAAAATTTGTAAAGAAGTATTAGACACCACTGATACTATTTGTGAAGGTTTAATTTGTTCTACTATTTTAAAAGTATACAATGAAAATGCCATGGTTGTAGAACCTGCTGGAGCATTGTCAATTGCGGCACTTGAAGATTATAAAGAGGAAATAAAAGGTAAAACAGTAGTTTGTGTTGTAAGCGGAGGGAATAATGATATTACCAGAATGGAGGAAATGAAAGAACGTGCACTATTTTACGAAGGTTTAAAGCATTATTTTATTATAAAATTTCCACAAAGAGCAGGAGCATTGAAAGAGTTTGTAGTAGATGTTTTAGGTCCGAATGATGATATCTCCTATTTTGAATACACCAAAAAACATAACAGAGATAAAGGTCCGGCAGTAGTTGGAATTGAATTGGATTCTAAAGATGATTTTGAACCATTAGTAACTAGAATGAAGGAAAAAGGGTTTTTAAGTGAGTATTTAAATGAAAAACCGGAACTATTTCAATTTTTGATTTAAGAAGTAATTTAGAATGTTAATTAAGTGTGCTTAAAAACATTATTTTGTTAAATAATAAACATATTTTGTAGAATATTATTTTTTTTATGTACTATTGTACCAATGAAAATAAACAAATCAAATAGAACTGTTAATAATCCCCGTCGCTCTTTCGACATGTATCGCTGTGCGCGCTAATTATACTTATTTATAAAACAGTTTATTCATTTTCATTTTTAACACAAATTTTGCAACACTCTTTTAACATAATCTTTCCTTTAACTTTAATTACTAGAGAAGTTACAGTTGTTCGCTTTATTTCTCGTCGCCGTCCCGTGAGGGCGTAATATTCTTTTGAAAACGTTGCGTACGTTTTTCCTCTTAAAAAACATCAAATTCTAATTTTTAATAAAAAAGTAACTAGTGAAAGTTGTTATAGCTAATATATCACATATCAAATTTGCAGAAATTATTTGTGAAACCATTAAGGAGTCAGCAAAGGTTAGAGGTACAGGTATTGCTGAGCGAACACCTGAATATATCATCAAAAAAATAAGTACAGGTGATGCTGTAATTGCAATTCATAAAGATGAATTTGCCGGATTTTGTTATATAGAAACTTGGGATAATAAAGAGTTTGTTGTGAATTCAGGATTGATTGTACATCCTAATTTTAGAAATCAAGGATTGGCAAAAAAAATAAAAAAACAAATTTTAGAGTATTCAAAAGAAAAATATCCTGAAGCTAAAATATTTGGTATTACAACAGGTTTAGCCGTATTAAAAATTAATTATGAATTAGGGTATCAACCAGTTACTTTTTCAGAATTAACAGCAGATGAAGCATTTTGGAATGGTTGTAAAACATGTCATAATTACGATGTTTTACTAAGAACAGATAAAAAAATGTGCTTATGTACAGGAATGTTGTACGATCCTAATCATGATAAAAATGTAAAAGAGCATCCGTACAATTCAAAAGTTTTGAGCAGATTAAAAAAAATTAAACAAGCATTATTTCTTAAAAAAAATAAAAAATAAAATGGATAAAGTAGTATTAGCATATAGTGGAGGTTTAGACACTTCCTATTGCGTAAAATATTTAATAAATGAATTGAATTTAGAAGTACATAGTGTACTTGTAAACACAGGAGGTTTTTCATCTAGCGATTTGAAAGTTGTTGAGAAAAAGGCTTATGAAATGGGAGTTACTTCTCATACAAATAAAAATATATTAGATGAATATTATACCAAAGCCATAAAATATATGGTTTTTGGAAATGTGTTAAAAAATAATACATATCCACTTTCTGTTAGTGCTGAAAGAGTTTTTCAGGCTATTGAAGTGGTGGAATATGCAAAAAAAATTAATGCTAAGTATATTGCTCACGGAAGTACTGGTGCAGGAAATGATCAAGTGCGTTTTGATATGATTTTTCAAACATTGGCTCCTGAAATTGAAATTATTAGTCCTGTTAGAGATTTAAAATTGTCAAGACAAGAAGAAATTGAATATCTTAAACAGAATGGAGTTGATTATTCTTGGGAAAAAGCTAAATATTCTATTAATAAAGGAATTTGGGGAACAAGTGTTGGTGGAGTTGAAACACTAACTTCACATCAAGGTTTACCTGAAAGTGCTTATCCAAGTCAGTTAGAAAAAACAGCACCAACAGATATAAAACTTCATTTTAAAAAAGGTGAATTAGTTGGTTTGAATGATGAATTAGATACACCAGTAAACACTATTTTGAAATTAGAAGCTATTGCGTCAAAGTATGCCATAGGAAGAGATATTCACGTTGGAGATACTATTGTTGGTATTAAAGGAAGAGTTGGGTTTGAAGCAGCAGCAGCTGTTGTTACTATTAAAGCACATCATTTATTAGAGAAACATGTTTTGTCTAAATGGCAACAAAATCTAAAAGAACAATTAGGAAGTTGGTATGGAATGTTATTGCACGACGGTCAGTATTTTGAACCTGTAATGAGAAATATAGAAGCATTTTTAGAGGATTCACAAAAAACGGTAACAGGTGAAGTATTTGTAACTTTAAAACCGTATCATTTTAGTTTAAATGGTATTGAATCTGAACACGATTTAATGAAATCGAAATTTGGAGAATATGGAGAAACAAATAAAGCGTGGACAGCAGAAGATGCAAAAGGGTTTATTAAAATTTTAGGAACTCCAAATAAAATTTATCACAGTGTAAATTCATAATTATGATTAAAGTTGGAATAGTTGGTGGTGCAGGTTATACAGCAGGAGAATTAATTAGATTGGTAATTAATCACTCTAAAGTGGAGTTAGATTTTGTGTATAGTACTTCAAATGCCAGAAATTATATTTACAATGTTCATCAAGATTTATTAGGTGCGTTGGATTTGAAATTTACAGATACTATAAATTCAGAAGTTGATGTACTTTTTTTATGTTTAGGTCACGGAAATTCTAAAAAGTTTTTAGAACAACATCAGTTTTCTTCAAACACTAAAATTATTGATTTAAGCAACGATTTTAGATTAGAAAAGGATGCTGTTTTTGAAGGGAAAGAATTTATTTATGGACTTCCTGAGCTTCAAAAAAGTAAAATTGAATCTGCAAATTATATTGCAAATCCAGGTTGTTTTGCAACCGCTATACAGTTGGCTCTATTGCCATTGGTTGAGCATAATTTGATAAAAAGCTCAGTACATATTAATGCCACAACTGGTTCAACTGGGGCAGGTGTTTCGCCAAGTGCAACAACGCATTTTAGTTGGAGAGATAATAATTTTTCGGTGTACAAAGCATTTACACATCAACATTTAGGAGAAATAAATGAGAGTTTAGCTTTGCTTCAAAAGGGGTTTTCAGAGGAATTGTTTTTTATTCCAAATAGAGGTAATTTCAGTAGAGGAATTTTCGCATCCATTTATTTGGATTTTGATGAAAGTATTGATGAAGCTTTTCAATTGTTTGAAGATTTTTATAAAGATGCTCCATTTACGCATATTTCAAAAATACCAGTTCATTTAAAGCAAGTTGTAAATACAAACAACTGCTTTATTCATTTGGAAAAGCATAAGAATACACTTTTAATTACTTCGGTACTAGATAATTTATTAAAAGGTGCTTCAGGTCAGGCAATTGAAAATATGAATTTATTATTTGGGTTTCATCAAACAGAAGGTTTACAATTAAAAGCAACCTCATTTTAATTAAGAGGATTTTGAAAAATTTATCATTCCTGCTTAGGTAGGAATGACAAGTAAAATAATAGAATTAAACCATCGATATGAAAATAGCAATTATAGGAACAGGAAATTTAGGTTATTCAATAGCCTTAGGAATTTTATCTCAAAAGAATTTTAAATTCAAAAATTTATATTTAACCAAACGAAATACAGCATCTTTGAGTTCGTGGAAAAAGTTTCCAAATGTTAAAATTTCAACAGATAATAAAAAAGCAGTACGTTTTTCTGATGTAATTATAATTGCTGTTCAACCCAATCAATTATTAGCTATTTTAGAGGAAATAAAGGATATTATTAATGTTAAAAGACATACCATTATCTCAGTAATAACAGGTAGAAAAATTAACGAGATTGAAGCTGTTATTGGAAATAAAACAGCGATAATTAGAAGTATGCCAAACACAGCTATTTCTGTTGGACAATCTATGACCTGTTTAAGTGCAAATCAAAAAGGAAAAGAAAACATAGAAATAGCCAAATCGATTTTTAATTCGTTGGGTAAAACAATGTGTATTGAAGAAAAATTAATGCAATCGGCTACCGTAATTTGCGCAAGTGGTATTGCATTTTGGATGCGTTTAATACGCGCAACTGCACAAGGAGCAGTTCAGCTAGGTTTTCATGCAGAAGAAGCTCAGGAATTAGCGATGCAAACTTGTTTAGGAGCAGCTAGTTTGTTAATTCAATCGGGTAATCATCCAGAGCAAGAAATTGATAAAGTAACTACGCCAAGTGGTTGTACAATTGAAGGTTTAAATGAGATGGAACATCAAGGGTTGAGTTCGTCAATAATTAAAGGATTGGTAACATCTTTTGAAAAAATTAATCAGATTTAAAAATGTTAAAATGGAATTATTTAATGTATATCCGTTATATGATGTAACACCTGTAAAGGCGGAAGGAGCATATGTTTGGGATGAAAACAACACCAAATATTTAGATTTATATGGTGGTCATGGCGTAATTTCAATTGGTCATACACATCCTAAATATGTTAAATCTTTATCAGAACAGCTTAATAAAATTGGGTTTTATTCTAATTCAATTCAAAATCCATTACAAAAAGAATTAGCTCAAAAATTAGGAAAATTATCGGGTTGTGAAAATTATAATTTGTTTTTGTGCAATTCTGGAGCTGAAGCAAACGAAAATGCCTTAAAATTAGCTTCATTTATAACAGGGAAAAGCAGAGTAGTTTCTTTTAACAATGCTTTTCATGGACGAACTTCAGCAGCAGTTGCAGTTACCGATAATAAAAATATAAATGCACCAATAAATTTACAACAGGAAGTAACGTTTTTACCTCTAAATGATATTGAATTGATTATTTACGAATTAGGGAAAGAAGATGTGGCTGCTGTAATTATTGAAGGAATTCAAGGTGTTGGAGGTTTGGATGAAGGAACCACTGAGTTTTTTCAAGAAGTTCAGGAAATATGTATCAAAAAAGGTGTACTTCTAATTTTAGATGAAATTCAATCTGGTTATGGCAGAAGTGGGCAATTTTTCGCTTTTCAACATCATACTATTCAGCCAGATATTATTACTACAGCTAAAGGAATGGCAAATGGTTTTCCAATTGGTGGCGTGTTGATTTTAGATAAGCACGAAGCTAAATTTGGCATGTTGGGTACAACTTTTGGTGGAAATCACTTGGCGTGCGCTGCGGCAATTTCTGTGCTAGATATTATAGAAAATGAAAAATTAATTGAAAACGTAAATGCGGTTCATCAGTATTTTTTAGAAGAAATTAAATCCGTTCCTAAAATTAAAAAGGTAAAAGGAAAAGGATTAATGTTAGGTATTGAATTCGATTTTGAAGTTGGGGAATTACGAAAAAAATTAATTTTTGATAAACATATTTTTACAGGTGGTTCAAACAATAAAAATTTATTGAGAATTTTACCTCCTTTAACCATTAAAAAAGAACAAATAATGGTTTTTATTAACGCATTGAAAGAATTATTAGCGTAATGAATAAAATGTTAACTATACAACAACGAAATAGTGTTTTGCTTTCAATGGCGCAATTAATTGCCAATGAAAAGGCAACTATATTAAATGTAAATACATTGGATGTTGACAATTACAAGGGTAATGACTTAGCGATGTACGACCGTTTAAAAGTAGATGAAGAAAAAATAGCTGGAATGATTCTGTCGCTCCAGCAACTGGTTGCTGATGTTGATCCGCTGGGAAAAGAATTATATCAGTTCACACACGAAAACGGATTGAAAATTACCAATAAAACGGCACCTTTCGGTACGGTTTTAATTATTTATGAATCAAGACCAGATGTAACTGTTGAAGCAGCTGGAATTGCTTTTAAATCGGGTAATAAAATCTTATTGAAAGGTGGAAAGGAATCATTAAATTCAAACTTAAAAATTGTGGATTTATGGCATAAAGCATTAGTTGAAAATAACATTTCTAAAGATTGGATTGAATATTTAAACTTCAATAGAACAGAAACACAAGTATTTTTAGAGAAACCAACTCAAAAAGTAGATTTAATTGTACCTCGTGGAGGTGAAAATCTAATAGCTTTTGTAAAACAAAATGCAACGTGTCCGGTAATTGTAAGTGGTCGTGGAAATAATTTTATTTATGTAGATGCAGAAGCAGATTTAGACATCGCTCTAAGTGTAATTATAAATGGTAAAACAACAAAAATATCAGCGTGCAATGCAGTTGATAAAGTGATTGTAAATACGAATTTACCAACTAAAGAATTATTTATTAAAAAGTTGATTCATAAATTAATAG
>Ga0075113_1000401_pt1 | contig 12553 bp, 12 predicted proteins | sample AntAceMetag02UKA_FD_69788 | JGI IMG/M metagenome (GOLD analysis project Ga0075113, IMG submission 69788) | Saline lake microbial communities from Ace Lake, Antarctica - Antarctic Ace Lake Metagenome 02UKA | ecosystem: Environmental > Aquatic > Non-marine Saline and Alkaline > Saline | place...
TTGATAACCTATATTACTAAAGTTGAACAAATTGTTTGGTTTGTTCATTACAATTTTACTTAAATAGGACTCCGCAGTTAATTCATCTTCAATTGCCCCAATATTAAATTTATTATCAACAGCTACCATATTAACTGTTTGTTCTAAATTATCATATGCTCTATAATTAGCATATGTCAAATCTTGACTACCTCCTATAATAATAGGAATAATTTTATTTTTAATTAAATAGGATAGTAAATTCTGTAAAGCGAAATAAGTATCTTCAATTGTATTGCCTTGCTTAATGTTTCCCAAGTCGGCAACACTAACAGGCCAATTACCAGAATATAGCTTGTACAATTCCTTTCTAATCTCATCTAAATTAGAACCGGAACCAAAATTACCTACTGAAGCTCTACTTTCTTGAACTCCAATAATAGCTATTTTTTTATTTAATACTTCAGGAAAACCATTTTGAGCAGTATGAATCTCTATTAGCTGACCAAGTGTTTGACTTGGTTGCATTTTGGCATGAGCCAATAATGTTTCATCAACAGGATTCAAATATTCAAAATTCATGTATAGGGGCTATTATCTTCTTCTTATCTTAATGCAAGATAATAATATTTTTTTATTTTTTAGTTGTTTTACGTTTTGTTGTTTTTTTTGTTGCTTTCTTTTTTGGGGCTTTTTTTTCTATTATATCTTTAACTTCTTTCAAAGTTAATTTTGTTGCATCTACCGTTTTAGGTAATTCAATTTTTAATTTTCCTTTTAAAATATTTGATCTACCCCAACGTGCTTTTTCAACTCTAATGCCTTCTTCTTCCCAATTATGAAGTACTTTTTCAATCTCTTTACGTTTTTTATCTTCAATTAATTCAACAATATTTTCATAGGTTAAATTATCAAAATCGTACTTTTTATTTACATTGATAAAAATACTATTCCATTTAATAAATGGCCCAAAACGACCAACTCCCTTTTGAACAGGAAAATTATCATATTCAGCAATTGGAGCATCCGCTTTTTGCTTTTCTTGAATTAATTCAATTGCTCTATTTAAATCAACCGACATTGGATTTTCATCTCTTGGGATTGAAACAAACATCGTATCATATTTAACATAAGGACCAAAACGACCATTAGCAACTATCACTTCAACACCTTCATGACTTCCAATTGTTTTTGGAAGTTTAAATAAATCCATCGCTTCTTCATAAGTAATGGATGTTAAGGTTTGATCTACTTGTAAACTTGCAAATTTAGGTTTCTCCTCATCTGTAGCTTCTCCTATTTGAACCATTGCTCCAAATCTTCCCAAACGCGCATATACATTTTTACCACTTTCAGGGTCAACTCCTAATAAACGTTCTCCTTTAGCTCTATCTGCATTTTCCAACACATCTTCAACTATTGGGTGAAAATTATTATAAAATTCTTTAATTCTTTCAATCCAATCAGCTTTCCCTTCAGCAATTGCATCAAATTCAGATTCTACTCTAGCCGTAAAACCAAAGTCTAAAATATTTGAGAAATTTTCTACAAGAAAATCGTTTACAATGTTTCCAATATCTGTTGGAATTAACTTCCCTTTATCTGAACCTACTTTTTCTGTTAATGTTGCTAAAGTTACTTTTTGGCTTTCTAATTTTAACTGTGTATAATTTCTATCAACTCCTTCAATAGTTCCTTTTTCAACATATTCTCTTCGTTGAATGGTAGAAATTGTTGGAGCATATGTTGATGGACGCCCAATACCTAATTCTTCTAATCTTTTCACTAAAGAAGCTTCCGTATAACGATAAGGAGCTTTTGTATAACGCTCTGTAGCTGTAATATTATCATTAATTAAAGTTTCACTAGTCTTCATTTTAGGTAACATTCCTTCTTGTTCTTCATCTTCATTATCTGTCCCTTCTAAGTACACTGTTAAAAACCCATCAAACTTTATCATTTCACCATTTGCCGTAAATACTTTTGCATTATTGGTGTTTGAAATTTTAACATTGGTACGTTCTAGTTCAGCATCACTCATTTGAGAAGCTATAGTTCTTTTCCAAATTAAGCTATACAATCTATCTTGATCATAATCAACCGAAACAGAATGCGTACCCATATTTGTAGGTCTAATTGCCTCATGCGCTTCTTGCGCACCTTTAGATTTATTACTAAAATTTCTTGGTTTACTATATGCTTCTCCATATGAAGCAATTATTTCTTCTTGTGCTGCAGTTTTAGCATCATCAGATAAGTTTACACTATCCGTTCTCATATAAGTTATTAAACCAGCTTCATATAAACGTTGCGCTATCATCATTGTTCTAGCAACCTGAAAACCTAATTTTCTTGATGCTTCTTGCTGTAATGTTGATGTTGTAAACGGAGCTGCAGGGGATTTTTTTGCTGGTTTTTTCTGAAGGTCTTCAACTTTAAAATCAGTAGCAATACAAGAATTCAGAAAAGATTCTGCATCTTCTTTTGTTTCAAAATTTTTAGGCAGTGAAGCTTTAAATTTCTTCCCTTCTTCAGTTAAAAATTCTCCAACAACTTTATAGGATGGTTTTGATGTGAAATTAGTAATTTCACGTTCTTTTTCAACAATTAAACGAACGGCTACAGATTGAACTCTACCAGCTGATAAACCACCTTTTATTTTTCTCCAAAGTACAGGTGACAACTCATACCCTACTAACCTATCTAAAACTCTACGCGCTTGTTGTGCATTTACCAAATTATAATCTATATCTCTTGGGTTTTCAACAGCTTTTAAAATAGCTTTCTTCGTGATTTCGTGAAAAACAATTCGTTTTGTATCAACATTCTTCAACTTTAATTGCTCATATAAATGCCAAGCAATAGCTTCTCCTTCACGATCCTCATCCGATGCTAACCAAACAGTATCTGCTTTTTTAGCTAAATCTTTTAATTTTTTTACAATTGCTTTTTTATCGGTTGCAACTATATATTTTGGCATAAAATCACCATCTACATTAATTCCAATTTCTTTTGATGGTAAATCTGCAATGTGTCCAAAACTTGATTCAACTTGAAAATCTTTTCCTAAAAAATTTTCTATCGTTTTTGCTTTTGCAGGTGACTCAACTATTACTAAATTTTTAGCCATATTTCTTTATAAAATTATTTTTTCAACTCTCAATAATTCCATTTCCATCATCAAAACTAATTTGATTCTTATTGAGATTTTCGATTGCAAAAGTATATAGATTTTTTTAAATGCACCTTTTAATCTTTCAAAAACACTTAATTTAACAAATATTTCACTTGTAAAATTCTGCCAATCTGTCATATTTTCAAAAAATTGGTTATATCTTTGCACTTGAATAAAAGATATATGGGTAGCGAAAAAGTAATAATAGAAAAAAATCAAGGTCAGGCACTTTTAACTGAAAGAAAAGAAGGCAATAACAAAAAATTATACATAGAAAGTTATGGCTGTTCTATGAATTTAAATGATAGTGAAATTGTAGCTGCAATACTATCTAAGGAAGGTTATAACACCACACATTTAATAGAAGAAGCCGATTTAGTTTTAGTAAATACATGTTCAATTAGAGAAAAAGCAGAGCAAACAGTTCGTAAACGTTTAGAAAAATACAATGCCGTTAAAAAGATAAATCCTAGAATGAAAGTTGGGGTTTTAGGTTGTATGGCAGAACGTTTAAAAGAAAAATTTTTAGAAGAAGAAAAAATAGTTGATTTAGTTGTTGGACCTGATGCTTACAGAGATTTACCTAATTTATTACAAGAAGTAAGTTCGGGTAGAGATGCTATAAATGTTATTTTGTCTAAAGAAGAAACTTATGGAGATGTTTCACCAGTTCGCTTAAATAGTAATGGTGTTTCTGCTTTTGTATCAATTACAAGAGGTTGTGATAATATGTGTACTTTTTGTGTAGTTCCGTTTACTCGAGGACGAGAACGCAGCAGAGAACCAAAAAGTATTTTAGAAGAAATTAAACAACTTAGTGAGCAAAATTATAAAGAAATTACGCTCTTAGGTCAAAATGTAGATAGTTATCTTTGGTATGGTGGCGGTTTAAAAAAAGATTTTAAGAATGCTTCAGAAATTGCAAAAGCAACAGCTGTAAGTTTTGCACAACTTTTAGATATGGTTGCTACTGCTTTTCCAAAAATACGCATTCGCTTTTCTACTTCTAATCCTCAGGATATGGATTTAAATGTAATTCATACAATGGCAAAGCATGAAAATATTTGTAAATACATTCACTTACCTGTTCAATCTGGAAGTACTTCAGTATTGAAAAGAATGAACCGCCAACATACACGTGAAGAGTATATGGAATTGATTGACAACATTAAAAAAATAATTCCAGATTGTTCTTTATCACAAGATATGATGACTGGTTTTTGTGGTGAAACTGAAGAAGAACATCAAGATACTTTAAGTTTATTAGAATATGTAAAGTACGATTTTGGTTTTATGTTCGCCTATTCAGAAAGACCAGGAACACCTGCAGCTAAAAAAATGCCAGATGATATTCCTTTAGCTATTAAAAAAAGACGTTTAGCCGAAATTATTTTAGTTCAACAAAAACACAGTTTGTCTCATTTAGAACAATTTATTGGTAAAACTGTTGAAATTTTAATTGAAGGCTCTTCAAAAAAATCTGATGCACATTGGAAAGGTAGAAATTCACAAAATGCTGTGGCTGTTTTCCCAAAAGGAGATGAAAAAATTGGTGACTTTGTAAATGTTTATATTGAAGATTGCACCTCAGCAACACTTCTAGGAAAAAGAGTTTAAGTATGGAATCATTACAAGTAATAAAACAGCGCTTTGAAATTATTGGAAACGATATTCATTTAAACAGAGCACTTGAAAAAGCCATTAGAGTTGCGCCAACAGATATTTCTGTATTGGTAACTGGTGAAAGTGGTGTAGGTAAAGAAAGTATTCCCAAAATAATTCATCATCTTTCACATAGAAAACACGCTAAATATATTGCTGTAAACTGCGGTGCAATTCCTGAAGGAACTATAGATAGTGAACTTTTCGGTCATGAAAAAGGCTCATTTACCGGAGCTACTGCAGCCCGAAAAGGATACTTTGAAGTAGCCGATGGCGGAACAATTTTTTTAGATGAAGTTGGAGAATTACCTTTAACTACACAAGTTAGACTGTTAAGAGTTTTAGAAAATGGCGAATTTATTAAAGTAGGCTCGTCTCAAGTGCAAAAAACCAATGTACGTATAGTAGCAGCTACAAATATAAATATGCACAACGCTATTGGAAAAGGAAAATTTAGAGAAGATTTGTATTACAGATTAAGTACAATTGAAATAAATTTACCGCCTTTACGAAAGCGTTTAGCTGACATTCATTTATTATTTAGAAAATTCGCTGCAGATTTTGCACAAAAATATAAAATGCCAACAGTACGTCTTTCAGATAATGCTGTAAAAATATTGGAGAACTATGGTTTTCCTGGAAATATAAGACAGCTAAGAAATATTGCTGAAGAAATCTCGGTAGTTGAAGAAAATAGAGAAATTTCTTCTGAAAAATTATTGCAATATTTACCAAGCAAAGGAACCAATTTACCATCAGTAATTAATGGTGAAAAATCAAATAGTAATTTTGCAAACGAACGAGATATTATGTATAAAATTTTGTTTGATATGCGGAATGACATCAACGATTTAAAAAAGTTAACCTTGGATTTGATGGAAAGTGGTGACACAAATAAAGTTCAGGAAGAAAATAAAAACCTTATAAAAAAAATATACAAAGACGAAGCTATAACTACTGAAACTAAAAATGAAGTTGAATTGCTTCGTATTAATGAAAAATATAGCAATCATGATAATTTTGAATTTGCTGAAACTATAGATGCCGATGAAAGTTTATCTATTCAGGATAAAGAAATTGAATTGATAAAAAAATCGTTAGAAAGGAATAGTGGCAAACGAAAACTAGCCGCAAAAGAATTAGGAATTTCGGAAAGAACGCTATATCGTAAAATAAAACAATACGATTTATAGTTTAAATAATTAACTTTGAAAATAATTTATTGAAAATTTAAGAATCCATTAAATGAAAAAATATACGTATCTAGTTTTATTTGTACTTGTAATTACCATTCAAAGTTGTGGTATTTATTCATTTACAGGAACAAATTTGCATCCTGATGTTAAAACCGTACAAATAGATTATTTTCCTAACAATGCAATTTTAGTAGAACCATCATTAAGTCAGGAATTTACAATAGATTTTCAAGATTTATTTACAACACAAACCAATTTAACGTTAGTAAAATCGGGTGGAGATTTACAATTTGAAGGAGAAATTACTGGGTATAAAATTAACCCAATGACCGCAACAGCACAGCAAACTGCGGCTCAAAACAGACTTACAATAACCGTAAATGTTAGATTTTTTAACAATAAATTAGAAGAAGATAATTTTGAACAAACTTTTTCTCATTATTATGATTATGATGCCAATGCACAATTAACAGGCGGTGTTTTAGATGATGCATTTAACGTAATTTTAGAACGTATTACTCAAGATATTTTTAATGCTTCTGTAGCTAAGTGGTAAATTAATGAATAGTTTAGAATACACATATCTATTACAAAATCCAGATAATATTGATGCAATAAAAACGCAACAATTAGAAGAAATTATTGTTGAATTTCCTTATTTTCAGTCAGCAAAAGCAATTTGGTTAAATGGCTTGAATAAAACCAAAAGTTACAAATATAATTCAGCATTAAAAAAAACTGCTGCATACACTATTGATAGAAAAGTTCTTTTTGATTTTATAACATCTCCAATCTTTACTAATAATAGTGTTACTACAAATGAAATATTAGAAAATATTGAGTCTATTGAAGCTGAAACTGTTAAAATATTACATCAAAAAATAAACGAATCATTTACCGCTACTATTGAAGAAAAAACACCAATCGATCCTTCAAATGAAAAAATTGAGGAAACAACCAAGCTCGCAACTGAAACATTAGAATTAGGAAAACCTCTTCAATTTAACAGTTCTGAACCACACTCATTTAATCAATGGATGCAATTAATTACACAAAAACCAATTGCTAGAAAAGAAAAAAAGACACATAAATCTAGTATTATTGATGCGTTTATTGAAACAAATCCAAAAATAAAACCATTAGACAAAACCATTATAAATATTGATGTTTCTTCAGGAAGCTCAAGAGAAAACGACAGTTTAATGACTGAAACTTTAGCCAAAGTTTATCTTGAACAAAAGAAGTATGAAAATGCAATAAAAGCTTATCACATTTTATGTTTGAAATATCCAGAAAAAAGTGGTTTCTTTGCAGACCGAATTAAAGCAATAAAAAATTTACAAAAGAATAAGTCATGACATATACATTATTTTTAATTCTAATTATGATCGTAGCATTTTTGCTAATACTAATTATTATGGTTCAAAACCCTAAAGGTGGAGGGCTATCTTCTTCTTTTGGAGGTGGTGGTACACAAGCACTTGGCGGTGTTCAAAACACAACTAACTTTTTAGATAAAAGTACTTGGACATTATCAATTGTGTTACTAGTATTAATTTTATTATCAAATTTTGTAACTCCAAAAATGAGTGTAGTTGATACAAATTCAGAACTAGAAAATACTATTGAAAACCGTGAAGTTCAAGATGCTCCAGTACAAACCGAAGCAACTACAACTTTAAAAGATTCGGCTCAATAATAAATCTTAAATAAAATAACAATTAAAATGCCAACGTAAATGACACGTTGGCATTTTTGTTTTCAAATACTTTGCGTTTAAAAGTACTTTTGTCAGTATTAACGAATTGGCACACTTTTGGAAAGCTTAATTCAAAGAATTAATAAATTTAAACTAAATACAAATGAGTAAAATCAATATTAAACCATTAGCAGATAGAGTTTTAGTAAAACCTCTTGAAGCTGAAACAACAACAGCCTCAGGATTAATTATTCCTGATTCAGCAAAAGAAAAACAACAAGAAGGAACTGTAATTGCAGTTGGTAATGGTACAAAAGATGAACCAATGACTGTAAAAGTTGGTGATACTGTTTTATTTGGAAAATATGCTGGTACTGAATTAGTTTTAGAAGGTGCTGAGTATTTAATTATGAGAGAAGCTGATATTTTAGCAATTATTTAAAAATTTAAAGAAGAAAAAATGGCAAAAAATATAATTTTTGATATAGAAGCACGTGATGGTTTAAAACGTGGTGTTGATGCATTAGCAAATGCTGTAAAAGTAACTTTAGGACCAAAAGGAAGAAATGTAGTTATTGGAAAATCTTTTGGTGGTCCTATAATTACTAAAGATGGGGTAACTGTTGCTAAAGAAATTGAATTAGAAGATGCCTTAGAAAATATGGGCGCTCAAATGGTAAAAGAAGTTGCTTCAAGAACTAACGATTTAGCTGGTGATGGAACTACAACTGCAACTGTATTAGCACAAGCAATTGTTAAAGAAGGATTAAAAAATGTTGCAGCAGGTGCAAATCCGTTGGATTTAAAACGTGGAATCGACAAAGCTGTTGAAGCAATTGTTAAAAATTTAGCTGAACAATCTCAGGAAGTTGGAAACAAATCTGATAAAATTAAACAAGTAGCTTCAATTTCATCAAACAACGATGATACAATTGGAAATTTAATTGCACAAGCTTTTGAAAAAGTTGGGAAAGAGGGTGTTATTACAGTTGAAGAAGCTAAAGGAACTTCTACATACGTAGATATTGTTGAAGGAATGCAATTTGATAGAGGATATCTTTCTCCTTATTTTGTAACCAATGCTGATAAAATGTTAACTGATTTAGAGAATCCTTACATTTTATTATTCGAAAAGAAAATTGTAAATCTTAAAGATTTATTACCAATTTTAGAACCAGTTGCTCAAAGCGGAAAACCATTATTAATTATTGCCGAAGATGTTGAAGGTGAAGCTTTAGCTACTCTAGTAATGAATAAATTAAGAGGTGCTCTTAAAATTGCTGCTGTAAAAGCTCCTGGTTTTGGAGATAGAAGAAAAGCAATGTTAGAAGATGTTGCAATTTTAACTGGTGGTACCGTAATTTCTGAAGAAAGAGGTTTAAGCTTAGAAAAAGCAACTCTTGAAATGCTAGGAACTGCTGAAAGAGTTACTATTAATAAAGACAATACAACAATTGTAAATGGTGCAGGAAATGCAGATACTATAAAAGCAAGTGTAGCGCAAATTAAAGCGCAAATTGAAACAACCACTTCAGATTACGATAAAGAAAAATTACAAGAACGCTTAGCAAAATTAGCTGGTGGTGTTGCTGTTTTATATGTTGGTGCTGCAAGTGAAATTGGAATGAAAGAGAAAAAAGATAGAGTTGATGATGCTTTGCACGCAACTCATGCTGCTGTTGAAGAAGGAATTGTTGCTGGTGGTGGTGTTGCTTTAGTTAGAACTAAAGATGTACTAAAAACTATAACTACTGATAATTTAGATGAATTAACAGGAGTAAAAATTTTAGATAGAGCTATTGAAGAACCATTGCGTCAAATTGTTGAAAATGCTGGTGGTGAAGGTTCTGTTGTAGTTGCTAAAGTAATGGAAGGTAAAGGAGACTTTGGTTACAACGCAAAAACTGGTGAATATACCAAAATGTTCAAAGCTGGTATTATTGACCCAACTAAAGTAACAAGAATAGCGTTAGAAAATGCAGCTTCAGTTGCAGGTATGATTTTAACAACTGCTTGTTCGTTAGTAGAGGTTAAAGAAGAAAATCCTGGAGGTGGAATGCCTCCAATGGGTGGTGGAATGCCTGGAATGATGTAAAATTTATTCTAATAGTTATAAATAAAAAATCCGATGCTAATAGCATCGGATTTTTTTTATAATCAATATTTACTCTGTGTATATTTCAGGATTAGGATAAAAAGCTGCAATTGCAAACCAATAGCTAACCACAGATTTATTTGCTTTTAATTGTTCACCTGTTCGTGGACCTTCAATTGCTTTTCCAAAAACGGACCATTTATTTCCTTCATTATCTTTAAAAAACGTTTCTGAATTATTAAAATCATATTCGAAAACTAAATCAGACTGACTTTCATTTAGTTCAAAAGAATAAATTAAATTCTCATTCCCTATCACTAAAATTTCTTTCCCTTTAAAAAGATCTTTAATTACTTTTCCATTTGTAAATTTTTGAAATTGATAAACTTTTGAAACATCATCACCAATAATTGCATACACTCTTTCTTTATTTGGTAAAGCATCATTTGAAGGTGAAGCTGAAAAAATAAAAAAGTCCTGATTTGTTTTGTAACCACCATAAGGATAATTCCCATAGTTTCTTGAGAATCCAGTTTCTAAACTTAAAACTTTTGTATTTGGGTACAACGCCTTCCATGTTCCCCAATTGGTTTCAATAACACTTTCCAATAAAGGTTCATCACCAATTAAATCTCCATTTACACATTTTAATTCTAATTGAGACCAATAACTATCTGTATTTCTATCATACAAAATTAAATTTGTATTATACAATAACCCAGACACACCAAACGTAGATTTTTCTCCATTTGCAGCACTACGCCATCCAAAAGCTGTACCTGTCAATGGGCAATAATTCACAGTAATAAAATCTTCATTTAACTTGTCATTTACAATCTCATGCCAATCTAAAATTGAATGCGGATAAGCCCTAACTATACCTCCTTTTACAATTCCAATAACTAAATCTGCATCATTTAAAAAATCAGTTCTAGGGTCATTTGCATCAATAAATTTAGGGGAATCAATAGATGGAATACCGTCTTTGCCAGGACCTCCATCTTTAACTTCAGAAATTGGTATTAACCAATCTTGTGTATTATTATTGCTTGATGCACCATCATCATTATTATCATTACTGCTGTTATCTGTTGGATTTACTGGAATAAAAGAATCATCAGTACTTCCACCACAAGCAATCAATACTATTAATATGCATACATAAAAAATCTTTTTTTTCATACTAGTTAATTTAAATTAAGAAATTCTTTTTTTGGAGCAAACGTAAATAAAATTCCAGTTGTCAACCTATAAGTGGGTGTTAATTGAGTGCCATCAACATTACTATAAACAGGTAGTTCGGCTTTTGCAGAAAAAACAACATTAGGTTTTATATTTATGGAGAAATTTGAAATAATTGATACCCAATTTCCTCCTGTATTTTCTAAATCAAATCCACCTATTTTATCTTGAGTTGCATTCCTGTATTTGAGTGATATGCTTGGAGAAGTAGTTGTTTTAAATAGTAAAAACTGATCTGAAAATCCTAAAAGGACTTGAAATTCATTTCCAAACTTATAAGTACTGTCTCCAAAATATGAGTTATTTGTTCCTGTACTTCTATAAATATTCCTTAATGAAATATTCAAAGAAGGCCTAAAATCAAAACTTTTTGAAATAGATGACCAATAAATCATGTCCCAGGCATTACTTCCTGGCTGCAAATCGGCATTTAATGTTATTCCTTGATTATTTTTTTCTACTGATGATCCAAAAGGCATTTTAGACCCAATACCCAAATTTAAATCTGTGTTTTTTCCAATTGCATTTAAAAAATTATATTTCAATAAAATAAGACCGTCACCAATACCAGATGTTTGATCTAAATTTTCATTCCCAAATTGTGATATTTTTCTTCTTTGATTTACCCAAGTAAATAAACCTTCAACAGAAAACCTATCCGTTATCGCGTAACTAGCATTAATTAGTGTCGAATGCGTAATTCTCAGCCTTGAATTGTCATCTAATTTTTTGGTTCCGTTATTTAAGGTATTTAGCTTGTTATAATCATATGCGATTCCTATTTGAATTGTACCTTTCTCCAGATTGGGCAATCCAATACTGCTAGAAAGCGGTATACCACCAGAACAACAAGTTTGTGCATTTAAAAAGTTTGATAAAAACCCAAACACTAATAATAAAGCTATTTTTAAGTTCATTGAGATTACTTTCATTTTAATAAAAGTCGTATAGAAAAAGTATTCCTTACTCAAATTAAAAAAGTATTCAAATTATTTTGAACTAAAAAAAGCCACTTAATTTTTATTAAGTGGCTTTTCTAATCTATTATTGGCTTTCTATTAAGCTTTACATTCGCAGCTTCCTGGTTCGCATTTAGTGCAATCCATTTTATTGGAAGCAACTTCTGCTTGACAAGCACAAATACCCCCTTCACAAGTACATTCTCCAGCTTCTTTGCATTTACAATTATCAGCATGTTTCATTTCTACTTTTTCAACAGATTTTACTTTTAAATCCATTTTACATACTGGACAAGCGCCTTCTTTATCATAAGTTTTTCCTTTTTCACAATCCATTGGGCATTGATAAACATCTGTTGAAGCCATTTCTTCTGAATCGTGGTCATGACCTTCATGGCTTTCAATCTTAACATCTTCTTTAGCCTCTTCTTTTTTAGTTTCTTTACAAGCAGTAAATAATACAGCAAAAGAAAATATTGCTGCAAATACAAAAATTGATTTTTTCATTATTTTTATTTATTTTAGTTCAACTATTAATTTCAGTCG
>Ga0075113_1000405_pt1 | contig 12507 bp, 10 predicted proteins | sample AntAceMetag02UKA_FD_69788 | JGI IMG/M metagenome (GOLD analysis project Ga0075113, IMG submission 69788) | Saline lake microbial communities from Ace Lake, Antarctica - Antarctic Ace Lake Metagenome 02UKA | ecosystem: Environmental > Aquatic > Non-marine Saline and Alkaline > Saline | place...
TCAGTTCCAGATGTGTAGACATAGTCACCGATAGCCAAGGCGCCGGCACCTGTCACAACAAGCAAGGAGGCCGCAGTGATGGCAATAACACGCTTTATTCGCATTGGTTGAGATTATCAGAGGGCTTGGAGTCAGTCCGATAATTTTTGATTGTAATTCAAACGGTTGTTCTTAACCGCGGCAAAGGTTCGCGCAAGCGATGCCGAGGCTGACTTAAACAGCTGCTGCATGATTCTCACGAACAGGAAGTCCACCATAACCAACTGCGCCAACCTCGATGTCATGGCACCGGATCGAAAGCGCGATTCTGTGGCGGAGGTGATGAGCGCGTAGTCCGCAAGGCGGCCGATTGGTGAGGCTGGGTGGTTGGTAATTGCGATGATTGTTGCGCCTGCCTTTTTGGCAGTCTCCATCATCTGGAAGGTTTCGGCTGTGACCCCGGAGTGGCTGATTGCTAATGCGACGTCCTTGTCGGTCAACACTGCCGCGGAGGTCAAGGCCAAGTGGTTATCAGACCAACTAAAGGCAGTAAGACCTATTCTGTGGAGCTTTAGCTGAAGGTCCATCGCTGCCAAGTGGCTGGATCCGAGGCCGTAAATATCCAGTCTCCGGCAGTTTATGATTGCCGAAGCCGCCTTATCTAGTGCGACTCGATCCACGATTCTGGCGGTATCCGTGATTGCCTCGGCTCCCTGAAACGAGATTTTATAGAGAGTCTCGTCTATCGAGTCATCCTCAGTAACATCGCCCTCGGCGATAGCGAACTGCTGTTTTTCATTCCTTCGTCTGTCTAGTGCGACAACAATGGCAGCCTTTAGATCTGAGTATCCGGAGTACTCCAACATCTCGCAAAACCTAGTGATGGTAGCTGACGAGACCCCAGCGAGTTCTGCTAGTTCGGCAATCGTAAGGTGCCCAGCGGCTTCTAGGTTTGTGAGTATTGTGTCTGCCAGGCTGATTTGAGCTGGTGTCATGTTCATTCGGTAGGCGTTTACTCGTTGGGTGAGGTCAAACAAAGCGCTCCTTTAGCCGGTAATCAAATTGTGGCAGAAAACTCATTACAAAAATGTATTTCATTTTGGTAAATTTTTTCAATAAATAATGTAAATCTGAAATTTAGCTAATAAGTTGTCACCATGGTTCAAATAGCAAAGGCAAATTCAGAGTTGGTCAATCTCGATCTAGAGACTGAGATGCGCAACCCAAAGAGCGAGCAACTTCACCTGCTTGCAGTAGAAGAAGTCTTAGACCTAATCAACATAGAAGACGCCTATGCCATCGAGCAGGCCGGCAAGCAGATCGCAACCGTGGCTGAGCTGGTCAGGGCCGGCATAGCCGCAATTTTGGCAGGTGGAAGCGTCCACTACTTTGGTGCTGGAACCTCGGGCAGAATTGCCACGCAAGACGCCGCAGAGCTCTTCCCCACTTTTCATTCGCCGCCGAATGTCGTGGTAGCCCACATGGCCGGTGGGCCTGCAGCTCTGCTAACTTCCGTGGAAAATGCCGAAGATGATGCAGCGGCCGGAAGGAAAGACGCGGCTGCGCTTGGACCAAAGGACTTGGCAATTGGCCTGGCTGCTTCCGGAAGAACTCCTTACGTTGGAGGCGCGCTAAAACAAGCGAAGCTTCTTGGAGCCACCACTGGGCTCATTGCTTGCGTGCCGAGACCGCAATTAGCGGAGTTTTCTGACATCACCATTGCCGGAGACACCGGTCCGGAAATTCTGACCGGTTCCACGAGACTCAAAGCCGGCACTTTCCAAAAGGCGGTTTTATCGAGCTTCTCGACCGCCATGATGGTCGGACTTGGAAAGACCTATTCGAATTTGATGGTCTCAATGGTGGCGACCAACGAAAAACTTCATTCAAGAAGCATTCGCATCTTGATGGAAGGCTCTGGAATCTCAGAGGTGGAGGCAGTTACGCTACTGGACGCAAGTTCCGGTGACTTGAAACTGGCCTTAACCGCTGCTATTTCGGGTGAAACTCCAGCGAAAGTGGCGCCGGCTTTAGAACAAGCGGGCGGCGTGGTTCAAAAGGCGCTGGAGATAGTAAGCACAACTAAATAGGTTTGTGGGGTTGGCTACCCCACTATGAACACCACCAGCCGTAAAGCGAGTAATCAAAGGAGAAACAATTGCGAAAGAGACTAAGTGCTCTTGGGCTAATAGGAGTGGCCGCTCTGGTATTAACCGGCTGCGCTCCTGCTGCTCAAGAAACTGCAGAACCAACTGACACTCAGACAGGTGCAGCTGAAGCAGTAGATCCAGTAACACTGACCATGTGGTCATGGCGTACCGAGGATATTGACAAGTACAACACCATCTTCGACGTCTACGAGGCAGCAAACCCAGGCGTCACAGTCGAGTTTGAAGCTTTCCTAAACACCGAGTACAACCAGTTGCTAGCAACTGGCCTCGAGGGTTCTGATGGGCCTGACTTGGCGATGGTTCGAGCATATGGTGGAGTCCAGGCCCTAATTGAAGCCGGACAGCTGATGGCAATCGACGACGTTGTCGACACTGGCAGCGTTGAGCAGAGCTTGCTTGCTGCCGCAACCGGTCGAACCGATGGCAAACTCTATGGTGTTCCATTCGCTACCCAGACTCTTCAGGTTTTCTACAACAAGAGAATCTTTGACGAGCTAGGTCTTTCGGAGCCAACCACTTGGGACGAATTCACCGCTCTAAATGAGGCAATCGCCGCCGGCGGTTACACACCTTTGGCACTTGGTGCCAAGGACTCATGGATGCTTCCAATCTTCCACGAGATCGTTGGAGCTGCTCGCTACGGCGGGCCAGAATTCCGCGAGGCACTGCTTGCAGGCACCAAGGACTTCACTGACCCTGACTATGTTGCGTCGATTCAGATCGTAAATGACATGACCAAGTACATGGTTGATGACGTAATTGGTGTGGCTTATGCAGACTCTCAGATTCAATTCACCGCCGAAACTGCAGCTCAGTTCCCCGGCGGCTCATTTGAGTTGGGTAGTTTCACAGAAGCCGGCCTGGACCTTGGTGTCTACTTGGTGCCAACACCCCCAAACTCCGTTTCGAACAAGCCAATCTCAGCCGGTTGGGCCGACGGCAGCTTTGCCATCAACAAGAAGACTGAAAACGAAGATGCAGCTGTAAAGCTTTTGAACTGGTTGGCATCACCTGAGTTCGGTCAGCTATTTGTTGATGAGGTGAAGCAGTTTTCTGCAATCAAGGGGCTCACTTACTCTGATCCAGTTATGAATGAAATGAACGAGCTGTTCGCTTCTGGGCCAACTGCGTATATCAACTTGGTTGACATGCGCTATGGCGAGCCTGTGGGTAGCACGTTGATCGGCGAGGGTATCCAGAGCATGTTCCTCGGGGATATGTCGGCCGCTGGAGTCGCAACTAAGTTGCAAGATGGCATAGCTACCTGGTTCACGCCAGGGGCATAATCTAAACAACTGATTGGGTTATAAGAGGATGAAGACTAAAAGCAAATCGCACGGAGCGATGCCCGTTCTGATTGGAATGGCGTTCGTAATCCCCGCACTGATTTTGTTTTCGGTCTTCATCCTCTACCCACTCACCACTGCCCTGAGCTACTCATTCTTCGGCTGGAAGGGGACACTGCGAGGGGACTTCATTGGTCTGGAAAACTACGTAACAATATTTACCAAGCCACCTTTTGACGAAGCCCTGCCGAATGCGTTCTCGCACAACTTGTTCCTATTCGCTGGAGCGATGGTGTTTCAGAACTCAATCGGGCTGTTGTTGGCTGTTGTATTGCACAAGATTGGTCGGCTGAAGCGACTGTTTCAAACGATGTTCACTCTTCCTTATCTGGTAAGCCCGCTGGTAGTTGGCTACCTCTGGTCCCTAATGCTTTCACCGCTATTTGGCCCGGTAAATGCGACTCTGAAGGCAATAGGTCTCGAAGAGCTAGCCCATCCATGGCTTGGCGACCCAACAACTGCCATTTGGGCAATCGTCTTTATCACTGCATGGCAGTGGATCGGCTTCCCAATGCTTCTCTACGGAGCAGCACTTGGGGGAATTCCCGAGGAAGTAAGCGAAGCTGCCGAAATTGACGGCGCAGGCGGAGTTAAAAAGTTCCGACTGATCACCTTGCCGCTTCTGCTGCCTGCTCTTGGCACTGTGACAATTTTGACCTTCATCGGAGCCATGGAGGCGTTCCCGATTCCCTACGCAGTAGGTGGATCAACTGGATCGCCAGCGGGCGCGACCGATGTGATGGCGCTGCTGTTTTATCGAACAGCCTTTGAGTCTGGCGACGTCGGTTCGATCGGAACCTCCAGTGCGCTGGCGATGTTGCTGTTCTTATTCATTTTTGGTGTGGCTGTATTGCTTCGAACGTCCCTCGCTAGAGCGGAAAGGAAAATTTACGGCTAATGACAAAATTCAGTATTTTGAACGCACCCAAGCATGTGTTGCTTTGGATATACGCGATTGCCTCACTTTCTCCCTTGGTCATAATGGTGCTTAACTCCTTCCGCACAACCAAGCAGATGGCGACCGATCCACTCGGGTTACCGGATAGCTTGAACTTGGGCAGCTACCAGAAGGCCTGGATAACAGCCTCGTTCGAGACCTATTTTTTGAACTCAATGTTCGTAACGATCACCTCGGTATTTATTGGGACTGCGGTTTCGCTTTTGGCCGCCTACGTGTTTGCCAGGAGCAAGCGCCCATTATTCGCAGTTTTGGAGGGCTTGTTCTTGTCGGGGCTTTTGCTCCCAGTATTTTTGGCAATCTTGCCGATCTTCTACTTATTCGACGCTCTTGGTTTGATCAGCAACCTCTGGGGCTTGATCTTGGTTTACTCGGCCTTGAGCATTCCATTCTCTTCGTTTATTTTGGCAGCGTTCTTTAGACAGCTTCCCATTGACCTAGAGGAGGCAGCTCGCATTGACGGGGCTGGTTACTTCAGGACTTTCTTTTTCATATTGCTTCCGCTGGTGAGGCCCGCCATCGCAACGGTAGTGGTCTTTAGGTTCGTACCCATCTGGAATGACTTCTTCTATCCCTTGATGCTGATGAGGGATCGAGATGCTTACACGCTCCCAGTTGGCCTAACAAGATTCTTCGGTGAATATCAGACGGATTGGGCAACACTATTCGCCGGTCTAACAATTACCACAATCCCGCTCGTTATCCTTTTCATTGTGGCATCTAAACAATTGGTATCAGGCTTGACTGCGGGTATGTCTAAGTGACCTTTGCCCTCGGACTAGATCTTGGTGCTTCCGGCATCAGGGGTTACCTGAACAGGGCGAGCCATGCTGTCGCAGAAATCGCATTTGGAGCGACAGCGGGAAACCGGGAAGCTGACACCATATCGCTGATTCGCCAGCTAGCAAAAGACTTTCCTGAACATGAGGCAGCCGCCGCGTGCCTCGGAATGAGTGGATACTCGTCCTTGGGGGTCCAGGCCGATGCGATTGCCGATGCGATTGCCGAGAGCTTTGGGGTCAAAGAGGTCATCGTGACCTCGGACATGGTCACCTCACACTTTGCGCATTTCCAAAACAAGTTCGGTGTTGTGGTTGTGGTGGGCACTGGGTCGTTGGCCTTCGGGATCGGGCCAAAGAGCCATGCTCGAATAGACGGCCTCGGTGCAACACTTGGGGATTTTGGCTCTGGCTACTGGATTGGGCATCAGGCGATCCGGCTCGCAAAGCGAGCATCAGAAACCACTGGAGACCATGAACTACTTGAAGCCCTGGAGGAGCAAATTGGCGCAAGTGATCAGTGGCCGCGATTGCTGGCAAGGGCTGAGGTTTCAGCCTTTGAAATTGCGGGTCTTTCGAAAACAGTTTCCGGACTGGCAACCAACGGGCAGGCTTTGGCGGTTGAAATCATGCATGAGGCCGGTGAAATGGCGGCGACATCCGCAATCAGATGCGCGACAAAGGTTGAAGTTTCTAATATTTCCCATGGTGGCAGTGTGCTGAGTGAGGGTAACCCAGTGGCCCTTAGTGCCTTTTTGGCTGCGGTTAGCCGGGCGGGGCTGTCTACTGAGCCAATGGGCTCTTTGCCCGGGCAAGGGGCTCTTGGGCTTGCATCTAGCGCCTTTCCAGACCGAACTGATTATCTGGCAGAGCAAAAGCTTGCAACCACGAGGAGCTATCACTAATCATGAATAAACACTCGGTATTGCATCAGCTCGCGAAGTCAGGCTTTGAAGCCAAACAATTGAAGCAGTCGATAGCAAGATCCGTGGTTTGGTCCAGAGATGCTTCCCACTTTCAAATCCAGCCACAAAGCACGCTTAGAGCCAAGAGCATTGAAGATATTTCAAAGATTCTTGCCGCCGCCAACCAGACTGAAACCCCGGTCACTTTTCGATCGGGCGGGTCGTCGCTAAGCGGCCAAACCCTTGGACGTGGCCTGGTAGTGGATACTCGAAGCGGCTTTCAGAAAATTCTTGAAATTACAGACAGTCACGTAATCGCTCAACCGGGGGTAACGCTCTCAAGGCTGAATGGCCACCTGCTTTCTGTCGGCAAAAAAGTCGGGCCGGACCCGGCTTCGCTGGTTGCAAGCACCCTCGGCGGTGCTGTCAGTAACAACTCCAGCGGCATGACCTGCGGTGTTTTTTACAACAGCTACGCGACAATTCTTGGTGCCAAGATTGTCTTTCCAGACGGGCAAATTCTTGACACTTCTGCCGTTGATGCTGATCAGCAGCTAAGGCTCGCGAGACCAGACCTTGTGAAGCTTCTGGAGTCGAAGCGTGATCAGATTAGGCAAAACCCAGAAATGGTCAGGCAGATCACCAGGTTGTTTAGCCTGAAAAACACAATGGGTTACAGCTTGAATGCTTTTTTGGACCACGATAAGCCAGTCGAGATCCTTACCCGTCTGATGGTCGGAAGCGAGGGGACCCTTGGGTTCCTCGGTGAGATCACAATGGGGCTGGTTCCTCTCAAGAGCCTAAAGGCCACGAACCTGCTGGTCTTTGAAAGCCTGGACCAAGCCAATGAGACCCTGATGGAGATCATTAGCCACAAACCGGCGGCTATCGAGCTCATGGATCGCACCTCATTGGCCGCTCTAGATGGGCAAGGGCTGTTGCCGGAGGAACTAAAGATCAGAATCACTGACCAAACAACGGCGGTCTTGGTTGAGTTTGAATCAGATGATCAAGAGAGTCTCGATGCTGCTGTTGCCAAGTTCACTTCGAAATTCAGCAACGCGGTAGTGTTCGGCGGTGTTACCGAGCCCAAGCTCCGGAACCAGCTCTGGGCAATGCGAAAAAACCTCTACGCAATTGTTGCCAAGGCAAGGCCCCAGGGCACCACTGCACTACTGGAGGACGTTGCAGTCCCACCAGAAAAGCTAACTTCTGCATGCAAGTCACTGGCTGCACTGTGTGAAAAGCACGGATATGGAACACCGGTGATTTTTGGGCACGTTCGAGATGGAAACATCCATTTCATGATTTCCGATGATTTTTCGGAACCGCAACGCATAAAGGCTTTTGAGCTGTTCACCAAAGACATGGTTGGCCTGATTCTGGATTTGGGTGGGAACCTAAAGGCCGAGCACGGAACTGGCAGGGCGATGGCCCCATTTGTGGAAGCTCAGTTCGGTTCGGATCTGTACCAAATAATTAGGGAAATCAAGCTCGGCTTCGACCCGGCCGGAATCATGAACCCCGGGGTAATAATTGCCGCCAGCGAAACCGAATACCTCGAGAACCTAAAGAGCGTGACTCTGGTTGATGAAATTATCGATTCCTGCGTTGAGTGCGGTTATTGCGAGTCGTCCTGCCCAAGCACCGGACTAACCCTCACCCCGCGTGAGCGAATAGTGGCTTTTCGTGAACTCGAAAAACAAGAGCCGGCAGCCAAAAAGCAGCTTGCGAAGGAACTCCATTACCAAGCGGATCAAACTTGTGCCACCGATGGCATGTGCGCCGTTAACTGCCCGGTTGGCATCAATACTGGAACATTCATCAAGGAGATCAGGGCCAAGAACCAGAGTCAATTATCTGAACGAGCAGGGGTTGCCATGCAGGGAAGCTGGGGCCAAATTGCTGCGCTTGCAGGCATTGGCCTGCGGGTCGCCAACAAGCTCCCCTTTCTCGCTAAGAATGCGGCCAATTTGTTGGCCGCAATGGCACCAAGAGGAACGACGCCGAAGTGGGATAAGCACGTGGTTGGTGCTGGCTTCCGAAGGAGCAAGCTCAAGGGTGTTTCTGACGGCACCTTTAGCTATCTGCCATCCTGCATGAACGAGATATTCGGCGACACTGCGATCCCAGAAATTTTGGAGATAGCAAATAGCAACGGTTTGGCAGTCTCGATCCCAGCAAACCTAAGCGACTTTTGCTGCGGAACACCGTTTAGCTCCAAGGGGCTCACGAGGGCCTACGGCAGGCAGCAAGCTCACAACAAGAGACTCATGAGCTCGATTTTTGGCTCGAGGCTGATTATCGACGGCTCTTCTTGTCACCAGACACTTTCGGGTCAAAGCGACGAATCAATCTTGGAGCTAACTGAATTTGTGGCTGCTGAACTGTTGGGCATCCCGGTCAAAACTAAGCATGACAAAATCATCCTGCACCCAACCTGCAGCGGACAGGCAACCGGTAGTAATTTGGCGATGGAGGTGATCGCCAACCACATCGCAACCGAGGTTGTCATTCCAGTTGACTGGAAGTGCTGTGGATTCGCGGGCGACCGGGGGCTTTTGGTCCCAGAGCTAACTGAAAATGCAACTAAGTTGGAGGCTGAAGAAGTCAAGGACTCCGACAGTCTTTTGGTTTCGAATAACCAACCTTGCCAGGTTGGTATGTCAGCTGCCACAAACAAAACCTATGTCTCGATTCTCGAGGCATGGCTAAGGAGCGTTCGTTGAAGATTCTCAAGGTTGCCGACTTGTCAGCTGGGACGAAGCTCGCAGCAAAGTTGTTCGCCGAAGCTGCTGATTCGTCTCCAGACCAGCCAGTGGGGCTCGCAACCGGCGGAACCATGGATGGCGTCTACAGGGAACTAGCCAAGTCACATTTCATACCAGCCTGCAAGGACGCCTTTGCTCTCGATGAATACGAGGGAATTGCCCGCGATCACAAAAATGCTTATGCCAGTGAGCTGCGGCATAAATTTGCTGAAAACCTTGGCTGGTCGGGAACCCTTCACGTTCCAGGCCAAGGACCCTACTCAGGAGAGTCCGGGGCGGCAGCTTTTGAGAGAGCGATCGAGGATCTTGGCCCAATAAGTGTTCAGTTACTTGGGCTGGGGGTAAACGGTCATATTGCTTTTAATGAGCCTGGTTCGCCCTTTGACTCCACCACCAGAAGAGTGGAACTACACTCAGACACCATCAAGGCAAACTCCGTCTATTTTGATGACCCGGCTTCGATTCCAGATCATGCGATTACTCAGGGTTTGGCGACCATCGGCCAGTCAAGCAAATTGCTGCTATTAGTTTTTGGCCCTGCCAAAAAGGCCGCACTCTCAGCGGCTCTAAAGCACCCGGATTTATCAACGCCACTGGCCGCATTTGCAAACCACGGTGATTTGGTCTTGATTACAGACCTGGATTACTAGTCGGGTAACCCCAGAGAGATTCAGGGGTGAGTGCCAACAGCCACACTTGCTTTGAACGCTCTTCTAGTATTTGGGTGCCAGGGAAACGCTTGAGGCAAATGCCCGGTAAACCTCAGCCATTTGACTTGGGGTTGTTTCGCAAGAAAGTCGGTTCGTTAGTAAAACAGCGATGTGTTTGGTTTCTGGATCAATCATTGCCAACGTACCGGTAAATCCACTGTGCGAAAAATGAAAATCCTGGTCTCCCAATCGCTCCGAATCTAGGTATCGAAGCCCAGGCGCCTGTTGCCATCCTCCCGAGATCATTGGTCGAAATAGCAGATCCCGTGCTGGACCACTAACCACTTTCTTGTCCCCCGAAGCAAGTTCTGTAAGAAATAGGAATACGTCGTTTGCGCTCGCAAAGAGCCCAGCGTTGCCAGACACCCCGTCCATTGCACGCGCGCGAGGATCATGGACCAGACTATGGGGTTTGTTGAAGTGGGATTCGTGGCTATTTGCCAACAGGGAATCTGCTTCATCTGGCCTATAACTTGTTTCACTCAGGCCCAGTGGGCCCAGAAGGTATTTAGAAACAATCAGGTCGAAGCGCATCCCCAAATGTTGCTCCAGTGCAACGGAAAAAAGTCCGTATCCTGTGCAGGAGTAAAGCAAGTCTCCTCGCTGCGCTCCAGACGGCTTCAGTGACAGTAGTTCGTCTATCGTGGCTTGCCGGCTTGCCTGTTCGGCCCATTCAGCAGGTAAACCACTTGAGTGGGTTAGGAGTTCCAAGCTGGTGACTTGGCCCAATTCTTGGCTTAAGGTCGCCCAGCTTGAGAGCGGGGCCTCGAGGTCGATCGCTCCATCAGCGTGAAGAATGGCCGCGATCGTTGCTGTGTAAACTTTGGTCAGTGAAGCTAAATCAAATCTCGTATTTTTCTCTATTTCGAGAGAACCAGACTTGGCCTCGATAGTCCCTCCAAAACCAAGGTGTGAAGATACGCCTGCCACACCGTGTGCAAATGAAAAGCCGCTGAACCTTCCGGTTTGCCGCGGCCACGCTAGTCCGTTCAAGAGTTCTTCAGTTGTCATCGATTCTCCTAATCGAGAGTGAATAAGTCCCATATCAAGGCTACGCCCACGCTGACTAGAAATAGCCCTCAACGTGAAGAGCCTCCTAAATATTTACACTGGCATGACCGAAACCTTCGCTAATCCAGACAAGGGCTCTGACCCCACGAAACCGCTAGCATTAGAGGAGAAGCTGACGACTGACCACCGATATTTGGACTGAGATTTTGACTAGCAAGCTGATTCACTCCACCACCATCTTTCATGACGGTGCGCTCGCGGAAAATGCTTGGGCGCTTCTCACTAAAGACCAAACGATCACCGGTGTTGGGGATGGCTGGAAATCCCACTCGGCCGATGAGGTAATCGATGGCACCGGCAAGCTTTTGCATGCTGGACTTTTCGACACCCACTGTCACGGGGCCGCAGGCTTTGCTGCCAGCCGGGGTCTGGAAGAAATCAGGGGCATTCTAGATTTCAATGAGAAAAACCAGGTAACCCGCAGCCTTATTTCCTTGGTTTCTGCAGGGGTTGCGGATATGCTCCAGATCGCTGTTGCAGTCCAGGTTCTTGCAAAAGACCCAAGGTTTGTCGGCCTTCACTTTGAGGGACCGTTTCTGTCCCATGACCACAAGGGTGCGCAAGACCCAAACGTTTTGAAAAAGCCAACCGATGAAGAACTAAAGCAAATTATTGCCACTGGGACTGTTGCCTCAATGACCCTGGCGCCTGAGCTGTTTAGCGCCGACCAGCTAAAAATACTTAGTGACGCCGGCATCAAGCTTTGCTTTGGCCATTCGGCCGGCGATTACAGCCAAGCCCATGAGTTCTTCACTGCGTATAAGCAGTCAGTAATGACCCACACCTTCAATGGCATGAAGGGCATTCATCACCGTGAGCCAGGCCCAATTCCAGCTGCGATCGAAACCGACACCTTTATGGAGCTAATCGCCGACGGCAGCCACGTTTCACCCGCTGCCGCTCGATTGATTCCAGCCGAACGCTTGATATTGGTGACCGATGCCATTGATGCCACCGGTCAGCCCGACGGCGAGTATTTACTTGGTGCAATTGAAATAACAGTCTCCGGAGGAGTTTCAAGGACCCAAGAGGGTGGCCTTGCCGGGTCGACGTTGTTATTGAAAGACGCTGTTAAAAACTACGCCAGTTGGAGCGCTAACCCGCTGGCTGCAATTATGGCCGCGACCACTAATCCAGAGCGTGCTTACGGCATTGCTCCGAACAAGTTGGCTCTTAGCAATGCATTCTTGCTGGACCTAAATTTGGCTTAGGCTTTCCAGACTGTTTTTAGGTTACAGAACTCTTTGATCCCAGCATCTGATAGCTCGCGGCCAAAACCGGAGTCCTTGATGCCACCGAAAGCAAGTTCCGGATAGGAAATTGTCATGCCGTTCACGAACACGGCTCCTGCCTGCAGGTGCTGAACAAAGTAATCCTGCTCGGCAGCATCCTGGCTCCAAATTGCAGAAGAAAGACCGAAGGTTGTCTGGTTGGCGATCTTGATCGCTTCTTCCTTGTTGGCAACCTTGTAGATGCTGGCAACCGGGCCAAAGGCCTCTTCCATGACTAGTCTCATGTCGTTTGTTAGCCCATCAATAACTGTTGCTGGGTAGAAAAAGCCGGGTCCCTCTGGGGTCTGACCACCGCAAAGGATATTCGCACCTTTAGCCTTGGCGTCTTCAACTAGCTCGACGATGTCGCGCTTGCCGTTTGCTGTTGCCAGCGGCCCAAGCTGAACGGTTTCGTCCATAGGGTCACCCATTTTTAGGGCGCTCATCTTTGATACGAAGCTGTCGACGAACTGGTCGTAAACCTCGGCAAAGACCAAGAAGCGCTTTCCTGCGATGCAGGACTGGCCGTTGTTGTTCATTCTTGCT
>Ga0075113_1000407_pt1 | contig 12477 bp, 10 predicted proteins | sample AntAceMetag02UKA_FD_69788 | JGI IMG/M metagenome (GOLD analysis project Ga0075113, IMG submission 69788) | Saline lake microbial communities from Ace Lake, Antarctica - Antarctic Ace Lake Metagenome 02UKA | ecosystem: Environmental > Aquatic > Non-marine Saline and Alkaline > Saline | place...
TTGTTTACAGCAGTGAAATCACCAAATTTTTTAGTGAGGTTTTCAACTTGTATAACGTTTTTAGTATGCATAGTTATTTGGCTAATTCCATAAAAGTATCTTCAATGGTAGTTTCTGTTTGCTGAATAGTAATATTTTGAACTCCCTTTTCTTCTAAAAATTGATACAATTCTTTTGAATTAAAAGCATCTCTTTTATCTGTGTAATGTACAAATTCACCAAAAGGATAAATACTATAAGAATGCTCATACGCTTTTAATAATTTAATAAGTTTATACATATTATCGGCTTTTACATCATATATTTTTTTTGGATAATGTTTTACAATTTCTTGTGGTGAGTCAATCTCTAAAATTTTACCATTTTGAATAAGCGCAATTCTATCGCACAATGCAGCTTCATCCATATAAGGTGTAGAAACTAAAATTGTAATTCCTTTTTGTTGCAATCGCTTCAACATTTCCCAAAATTCTTTACGAGAAACTGGATCAACTCCTGTAGTTGGTTCATCTAAAAACAACACTTTTGGTTTGTGAATTAAAGCACAGCACAACGCTAGTTTTTGTTTCATTCCGCCTGATAATTTGCCAGCTCTACGGGTTTTAAATGGTTCAATTTGAATGTAAATATCTTTTATTAAATCGTAATTTTTTTCAATGGTTGTCCCAAAAATAGTTGCAAAAAACTCCAAATTTTCTTCAACAGTTAAATCCTGATACAAAGAAAATTTACCAGGCATATACCCAACATGATTTCGAATGTCTTTATAATCTTTAACAACATCATAACCAGCTACAGTTGCAGTTCCTTTATCAGCAAATAGAAGCGTAGTTAAAATTCTAAAAATTGTAGTTTTCCCTGCTCCATCAGGTCCAATTAAGCCGAATAATTCACCTTCTTTAACATCAAAAGAAATGTTGTTAATAGCCGTTACATCTTTAAAAGATTTGCTTATATGTTGTACAGAAATACTCAATTTTCACAAAATTTTAGTTATTCAAAAAAGTTAGCATAAGTAGCCAAATGCTTATTTAGTGTTTCAAAATTCTTTTTGCAAGTAGCAATATCATTTGAACCTATACCATCAAAAGCTTCTTTCATTGGAATTAAGTAATTATGTAATTGATTGTGCGGTTCACCTTGCATAGTACATTCTGTTATAATTGTACCAAATTCAGTTTCTAAATTTAATTTTAAAGTAGCATAAGCTTCAATATTTTCTTTTTCAGGAAAGGAGTTCATTAAAGAAATCATATTGTTTATTCCGGTTGTAGTTTCTGTATTCGCGTTCCAAAGATTTCCGTTATTTAATTGTAAAACACTTTCGCTTTCGTGTTCAACCTCTTCCGTTTTTTGAATTTTAGATTCTCCTTGTTTTTTTCTTGTGATATCACCACAGGAAATTAGGAAGGCTACTGTTGCGATTGTTAAAATTATTCTAGTTACTTTTTTCATGTTATTTGATTTTTATGATTATTTAATTTCTTGTTGAAATCCACATTTCTGCAGGCATTCCAATTTTTAGACTTCCATCATTTTTAACAGCTATTTTAACCGCATAAACTAAGTTTACACGTTCTTCTTTTGTTTGAATTATTTTTGGAGTAAATTCAGCTTCCGAAGCAATCCAAGAAATAGTTCCTGTATAGTTTTTCATAGTTTCACCAGCGTCAATTTTAACGGTTACTTCTTGTCCAATTTTAATACTTGAAAGTTGAGTTTCACTCACATAAACACGTAACTCCATAGTGCTTAAATCAGCAATTTTATACAAAGGTTTTCCAAAAGAAGTAATTTCATTAGGTTCTGCATATTTTACTAAAACAGTCCCATTTACAGGATTTGTTATCATGCTTTTTTGTAATTGATCTTCAACTTGTTTCAATTGTACATCAATACTTTTTAATTCATTTACTACTGGAGTATTTTGTATTTCAACACTTTTAATTTGACTATTTATAACATCAATTTGGCCATTAACATCGTCTAATTGTTTTTGTGTTCCAGCGTTTTCTTTTAATAGGTTTTCAATTCTATTTTTAGAAATTACAACTGTTTTTAATCGTGCTTTTAAGATATTTATTTGTGATAAAACGCCTTTAGATTTTGAAAACAGGACGTCTTTAGAAACAATTAATTGTTCTTTTTTTAAAAACAATTGGATGGTATCTATAATTCCGACAGCTTCTCCTTTAGTTAATAATATTCCTTCTTCAACAGAAAATTGGACTAATTTCCCATTACTTTCGGCTGAAATAGTAGTTTCTGTCGCTTCAAAATTTCCGAAGCCATCAGCTTTATTATTGTTATTTGTACATGAAATTAATGTACTTACAAATAGTGATAATCCGAATATGATTTTAATTATTTTCATTTAATTTCCTTTAGTTGTTTTATAGTTAGTTTTTGCTAACAGCAATTGTATTTTATGAGTGCTTAAATTGTTTTCAGCTTCGTGTAAATTTGTTAATTCAGTAATATAAGCTGAAGCTGTTATTACGCCGTTTTTTAATTGAGATTCAGCTGATTTTAACACCTTTTTTCGTAGTTCAATTATATTTTCATCTGTTTCAATGAGGTTTGAAATTTTGTTCATTTCAGCTAATTGTTGATTTAGTTCAATAGTAGTATTTAGATTAAAAATTTCTTGTTGATTGTTAATTAGCTCTTTATTTACCTGCAATGATTTGCGTTCTTTTTTTGAGGCATTCCAATCAAAAATAGTCCAGTTTAATTTTAAACCTGCCATATAGTAAGTTTGAAAAGAATTGTCGAGCATATTCAATCCTGGATTGCCATAGCCACCAGTTGCAAACCCTACTAATTTTGGCGAATTTTTCTTAGAAATTAGTAGTTCAGATGCTTCAATTTGTTCTTTTTGAAGTTTAAATAAATCCAATTCAGGTCTTTTACTATCAGTTTCTAAATAGGTAATTATTTCAGGGTTTTTTAAAATTATAGTAGTTGATATTTCTTGTCCAATTAAGGTTGAAAGTGTTGCCAATAAACTAGTTTTATTATAGTTAATTTCAGTAAATTGTTGTGCTATTTTAATTAGCTCAGCTTCTAAAACACTATCGGAAGTTGGCAATAGCATTCCATATTTTATACCCGATTTCACTTCATTTAAGGCAGCTTCTAATTGATTTTTTTTCACGGTTAACAGGGCGCTGTTTTCTTGCAATAATAAGATGGAGAAATAGAGCTGATTTACCTGTTTTTTTAATTGATACAAATTAACTTCAACTTGTTTTTGTTGTACTTTTAAACTTGCAGTTTTAGCTTCCATTGAAGCATCAATTAAACCATTAGCATAAATTAATTGATTTACAGAAACAGCTGTTTTGTATTGATCTTTGTTTGGTGGTTCAATAGTAGAACCTGGAATTACTATAGGTATTGAAGTAACATCAGATTGATAAGACGCTTGCGCTTCCACATTTAATTGTGGTAATTTTTCAGTTTTAATAAGGGCAACATCTAGTTTATTTTGTTTAGCAAATAATTCGGTTTGTTTTGCTAAAGGATAATTTTTATTTACTAGATTATAACATTCATCTAGACTTAGTTGCTTTTGACTATATGAACTAATGGCAAGAACCATAATTAGTAAAGTGATTATTTTTTTCATCTATGTAAGTTTTATAGCATTAATTATGAAGTCAGAGACTTCAGTTTTTCTATCTTCCATTAATTTGTTATAAGTAGTATTGTCTGCATCAATAAATCCCTTTAATAAAGGTGCTCCAATAAATGGAAATATATTAAGAGCCATAATATTTATAAATAATTGTTCGGCTTTTATGGGTCTAATTTTACCTTCGACTATTTTTTCGTTTACTTGTTTTTTAAATTTTTCAATACTTGGAAAATACTCCTCAGTCAATATATTTTTAACAAATTCCGGATTTCTATTCAATTCTTGAATAATAAAATTTGGCAAATAAGGATGTTTAATTACAAATGAAATATAATTAGCGCTAAAGTTTCTTATCTTATCACAAATGGAAGTATCTGCATTAAAAATTTCATTTAATTGAGGGGCTAACATAGAAAATGCTTTTTTAAAAACAGCTTCAAAAAGTAATTGTTTACTTCTGAAATAATAGTGCAATAGTGCTTTATTGATACCTGCTTCATTAGCAATTTCCTGCATACGCGCACCAACCATTCCTTTATGCTGAAATATTTTTTTTGCAGCAGTTAAAATGTTAGATTCTGTTGTTGTGTTTTTTGTTTTAGCCATTAAAATTAACCGAATAGTTTAACCAAGCGGTTAGCAAATGTAATTACTTTTTTTCAACTGACAAAATTAGTGCGTTAATTATTTATTTTTAGTTGATTAGGATTAAATACTACGAAGAAAAAATGTCTCTTATAATAGTACTATTATAAGAGACATTTTTTCTTCGTTTCTTAACTTCTAATTTATTCTTTTGAAATGTCTATAGTTTTAATTTTTTCAGATTTAGTATCTGCAATATATGCGTACATAGGAACATAAACTAAAGTTAGTAAAGTTCCAATAAGTAAACCTCCAATAGCTACATCAGCTAGCGGACTTAAGCGTTCTAATCCAACAGCATGTTCTAGTGCAATAGGAATCATACCAGCAATTGTCCCAAATGCAGTCATTAAAACAGGACGGAAACGTACCCGTACACTTTCAATTGCACTTTCGTAAGGTGATTCACCACTGGCGCGGTGTTGTTGATAAAAATCTATTAATAAAACAGCATTTTTTATAATGATACTGAAGAGTAACAATATACCTAATAAACTAGGCATACAACTTGGTTTATGAAACAATAGCATGCCCCAAGCTGCTCCAATTAATGATAATGGCAATACCATTATCATAATAAAAGACAAGCGAACCGACTTATAGATTGCTATTAAAACTAAGAAAAGTAACAAAATTCCTAGAGCGATAGCTTTCATCATTCTGTCAAAACTATCATCAATAACTTGAATATCTCCTTGTTGTGTTATAATAACATTGTCAAGATTTTTAATATTGGCCAAAGCCTCATTTGCATCATCAGTTAAGTGTGTTATTGGTCGTTTAGCGCGATAACCATTTACATCTACACTGTATAACATTTTATCTCTTTCAATTTTTGCATATGTTAATTGCTTCGTTATTTTAGCCAACGATTCGAGTGGGATTTCACCAAACTTTGTTTGAATAGGTAGTAAGCGCAAAGTTTGTTCGTTTTGACTAAATTTTCCTTTCAGATACAAACGTACATATTGAGTATTCATAGATTGTAAATTGGCATTTAAACCAACCACTTGACCTTTTACTGGTATTTGAGAAGCAATTTGAAGCGGTGTAATACCGTAACTTAATGCTTTGTTTTCATCAATATCCAATACAATTTCACTTACATCTTTATCCCAACTTGTTGAAACAGATGTTAATCCTTTTATAGTAGCTATTGCATCACTTACTTGATGTGTTTTATCTGTTAAACCGTCTACAAAAGGAGATTTTATTCTTACATTTAAAGGTGCTTTTACTGATGAAACAGCTGTAGCACCAAAATCGAATACATCATTTCGTTTTACGCCTTCTAATTTTGATAGTTTATCACGAATTATATCTTCAATTTCCCACATGGATAATTCCCTGTTGAAACGATCTACACAATTAAAAGTAATAGTTGCTTCTGAAGGTAAATTACCATTACCTAAGCTTAAAACACCAGCTTCAGTGCCAAAAGCTACAGAGCTTCTCTTTAACCATTCTTGTTCATGAATCCAAGTTAAGAAAGGAGCAATTTTTTTCTCAGCACTATCTACAGTTTCATTTGCACTAAAAGCAATTTGAGCTTTTATTATTCCCGTATCCATTGGAGGCATAGCATCTTTACCAATGGTTGGCATAATAGTACCGACACTTAATAATAAAAATGCAATAACACCAAAAGTTAGAAGTAATCTTCTTGCAATTTTATTTTTACCATTTGAAAATTTAAGTACACCTATATAAGGTTTAACCAATCTGCCAACAGAATTATTATACATTTTATCGAACCACAATTCTACCTTTGTTTTTTTGAACCCATTTTTATAAAGTAATTTTAACAATTGAGGGATAAAAGTTATTGAAACAAAAAAGGATAGAAATAATGCAACAACTAAAGTGAAAATTAGAGGTTTAAATATTTTTTCAGGAAATCCACCAATAAACATTAATGGAACTACTACAGCAGCCGTAGCCATGGTTCCTGCAAAAATAGGTGCAATTACCTCTTTTGTCCCATTTACAATGGCGGTTTGTAAATCTTCATTAAGCTCATGAAGATGCCGTTCTACATTTTCCAACACCACTACAGCATCATCCGTAAGCATTCCTAATGCTAAAATAATGGCTGTATAAATTACTATATTTAGTTCGCCACCAGTCAACCAAATAACTGCCATGGTTGCAAAAAACACAATTGGAATTGATATTGCCGCTGTAAAAATAGCTCTAAAATTACCCAAGAAAAACATCACTACAATAAGCGTAAAAAGGATAGCTTCTTTTAAAGCGTCTAACATATTGGAGTTGGCCAATTCTACTAAATCTCTTTGCGTATCAGCTATTTCAAAATTGATATTAGGATATTGAATCACTAATTTTTCCATTTCAGCTCTTGCGGCTTTACTAACATCAAGTACACTTCCTTTGGGAGCTCGTTGAATGGCTAAAGCTATTGCTGGTTTTGCATTCCCAATATAACCACTAGTCCTTTTTTTGTAGCTCCATTGTACATCAGCAATGTCTCTTAAACTTACATTTGGTAAAATTTTAAGGTTTTTAATTTTTTCAATCTCATTCTTTTCTCCATAAAAAGTAATGGTGTAAAAACTATTTTCACCTTTAACAAAGCCTACTGGCATATCTCTATTTATTGCTTGAATAGCTTTGGTGATGGTCTCAAAATTAATATCATATCTTTTAGCTTTAAAAGGATCTATTTCAATATTAATAGAACTTTCATAGCCTCCAAAAACTTCAACATTACCAATATCAGGATTACTTAATAATTGGGGTTTGATAAAACTATCGGCTATTTTTCGAATATCAGCAGCACTTAAATCAGCTGTTTTAGGTGATAATGAAATTAAATCTACTGGTAGGGTAAAATCACCTGCGGTATAAATAGCAGGATTCACATTAGCTGGTAATTTCCCTTTGGCAATTGAAAGTGCATTTGCTACATCCACAGCAGCTTCATTTAGCCCTTTTTTATAATCAAAATCGGCTTTTACAATTGAGAAATTAGCCATATTTACTGAACTCACATTGGTGATTAATCCCAATCTGGAAATTTCTTGTTCAATAGGTTTTGATACTGTATTTGCAGCTACTTGTGCAGTGGCTCCTGGTACACTTGTAATGACAATAACCTGAGGCGGATTGGCATCTGGAAATAAATTTTTAGGCAATGTAACAAGCGCTACGACTCCCATAATAACGAAGGCTGCTAAAATAGCGTAGAGTGCATAGGGGCGTTTATAAAAATAATCGAACATAGTTTATTTTTTTTGAGTTGTTATAATTGAGCCGCTTAATAATTTCAGTAAAATATCTTGTTTGGCAATAACAATTTCTTTTCCGGCAAGTTCATTATTACTAATTACAAGTCCATCTTCTCCTGTTTGAATAATTGTAACTGAAGCAGGTTTAGCAGTATCATTTTCTTTTATGAATACGAAGTTTTCACCATTTCTATTTAGTATCGCATCAAAAGGTAATTTTACAGCTTCTCCTTTAAAAACTAGGACATTTACTTCTAACCGGTCTCCGGTTGTAAAACCTTTTGAATCTACATATACTTTATATTCTGCTAAATTATTAAACGTGCTGTTTAATGAAATTGCAGGGTAGTTTACGCCATTAAAATTGACATCATAAATTTGTAAATCTGTTGGAATTCTAAGTAACAAATAAAATCCGTCAGTTGCACTAATACTTGCTACAGGTTTACCGGGTATACATAAATCACCATTATTCACAAAGGTTTTTGAAATAACTCCATCAACAGGAGCTGTAATAGTAGCGTAAGTTAGTGTATTGTTGATATTAATTTGATTTTGATATAAAGCCTCTAATTTTGCTTTTATAGCTTCAATATTGTTTTCTTCGGTTTGAAATTGTTCAATAGAAGCACCTTTTATAGCTAACAATTCTTTTGTTCTTTGATGTGTTTCTTCTAAATTTTTAAGTGAAATTTGTGTTGCTTTAATTTGCGACTTTAAACTAGCAGAATTTGTTTGAATAGAGGTATTGTCTAACCTTGCAATAACGTCTCCTTTTTTAACTTTTGTACCGCTTGGTTTTATAAAATTAACTCGAGCTGATACCTTTGAAGATAGTTTAACATCTTTATCATTTTCAGTTTGTGCTAAGTAAGGCAACTGTAATTCAACATAGTTTAATACTGGCTTTATGGTTGAAACTACAATAGCGTATTTTTTTGCTATTGGCAAAGCTGCTTCTCTTTCTTTTGCATTTACAATTGCTAAAACTCCTAAAACAACTAGAATTAATACTACTGCAATGCCTATTATTTTTCTATTTTTTTCTATTTTCATTTTACTATATTTTCAATGTTATTTCCATAAATTACTGCTAACTTCATAAGTGTTTGCCATTTTGAGGCTTGGGCTTTGTATAATTTTGATTTTTCTAAAACCAAATCATCTTCATATTTTAAATAATCTTCAATTGAAATTCTGGCAGATTGATAACTCGCTTTTGAAATTTTTAGAATTTCCTCTTTATCTTGAATATTCTGTTGGTATAATTCTTCTGATCGATACAATAATTGCAAACTGTTTTTAAGTTGAATTGCTTGAGATTTTAATGATAACTCTAACTTTTCTAATTCATTTACAGTTGCGTTATAAGTCAATTTACTTTTCTTAATTTGAGTGTATTGATTTTTATTAAAAATTGGCATACTAACCACCAATCCTATTGTGGAGAAATCAGTGTTAATTGAAACATCATTATTGTAAGCATTGGCAGCACTATAATTGTAATTTCCTCTAAGTACAATGGAAGGAAGTAGTTTTTCTTTTTCAGCTCTAAAAGCTAATTTATCAGCTAAAACTTTTTGTTGTAATGGCTCCAATGATTTTATAGAATCACTTTTAAAAGTGCTGGTTTCAAGCATTTGAATAGCATTATTTACTCGAATTCCTGTAAGAGATTCAATTGCTGAAATGGCTTGCTCTCTATTGATAGCAATTTCATTTTTGGTAGCTTCAACTTGATGAATTCCATTATTAATAATTAACAAACTAGCACCTGATGCTCTACCATTTTCAACTTTTACATTAATTATTTCTTTTGTTTTTAAAAGTGACTGTTTTTTGCTTTCCAGCGCTTTTGCTAATGCATCTAAGTAGAGTAAATTAGCATTTGAACTTACAATAATAGCTTCATTTTGTAATAAATTTAGTTGTTGCTTGGCTTGAGCAGATTTTTGCAAGTGTTTTGCTTTACTTGCAGTTGTATAAATAGACTTGATAAATACAGGCATAGAAATACTTACTCCAGCTCTAAAAATTTGATCGCTAAAAGGTTGGGGTATTTCTTGGTTTTGAACCATATATGAAGATCCATTTGGTGTAACGGGTAACATTGCTGCTGGGACAGAGTAATTGTCAAAGCTTGTATACGCTGTAATTGTTGGAAATAAATTACTAAATGCTAGTTGTTTTCCAGTAGTTGCTTTTTCAGATGCTAAAACATCACCTTTAGTTTGTGGATGTGTTTTTAGGGCTTCAAATAATTCTTGCACACTTTTAACTTCCTGAGCCTGTATGCTAAAAGAAATTAAAATGAGTAAGGTTAAGCCTATTATTAAAGTACGTTTTTTCATTTATTGTTAATTTATGTTTGTAAGTACTTACTTACATTTATATTCAAATTTTTTAAGGCTTTAAAATACGTTCTAAAAGTGTAAACATTCTTTTACAAAATTCTTCGTGATTAAATTTTTCTTTATTTAGTACCATTTCAATATTTAGAATTACAGGAATTCCCATATAAATAGTAGCAAAATCATTGATGTTTATGTCTTTATTCCACGAGCCATTTTCTATCCCTTCAGCAACAATTTGCTTTAGGAGTGTTTTTTGAGCCTTTAAAATTCTTAAGAGTTTTTCTTTTAAATCAGAGTTATTTGTATGTGTAGCTTCTGAAAACAATAGGATTGTAATACCTTTGTTTCGAATTAAATATTGTATTTGTTGACAAAAAAAAGTGAATAATTTAATTGAAGGAATCATTTCAGAATTTGCAATTTCTTGTTGATTTACTACTAAGTTTGTATAAACATCTTCAACAATGGATAACAGAATATCTTTTTTACTTTTAAAATGCCTATAAATTGCACCTTCACTTACACCAACTTTCGCTGCTAAATTTTTAGTAGAAAGTTTTGCCAAACCTTCATTAGAAATAATATCTAATACGGCTTCTTTTATTTGAGCTTGTCTTGTTTCTGTACTTAATCTTAACATAAATTTCAATATATAAGTGAGTGAACGCTCGCAAAATTAAAAACTTTTTTTGAACTGACAAAATAAATAGTACTTTTACGCCAAAATAAAATGAGTTCACATGAAAAAAATTGTAAAATATAGCCTGCTTTTAGTGGTTTTAGCAACCATTTATGTTGTTTATACTAATTACCCACGCTTAAATATTATTTCAGGGTATTCAGCAAAAAACATGAGTTCTTCTGTGTTTTTAGCTAAAAGAAGTTTGGAACTTACAGATGCGAAGGATAATAATTTTTCACCAATTGATATTGCCAAAGATGAAGTTGATTTTGAAGATAAATCAGCTTCAGCCTCAGTGTATGGTTTTATGAAAAGAAAAGCTATTTATAAAGAAGGTATTGGAAGTATTTTAGTTGATGTTGATTTTGATGAAAACCATGAGTTTTTAGTGCCAAATCGTACAAAAAGCAGCAGTAATTTACCGTATCCTTACGGAAATAGTAAACCAAAGGACACTATTTTTAGTACTATAAATTATAGTGATTTAGAAAAAGCGGTCTCTAATTCTTTTGATGTAAATGAAGAGTATGTTAAAAAAACAAGAGCGGTTGTAGTGCTTTATAAAGGGCAGTTAATTGCTGAAAAATATGCAGAAGGGTTTGATAAAAACGCTAAAATTTTGGGCTGGTCTATGACTAAAAGCATTACAAGTTCGGTGGTAGGGATATTAGAAAAGCAAGGGAAAATTAGTGTACAACAAACCAATCTATTTACTGAGTGGGAAAATGATGAACGTTCAAAAATTTCGTTAAACGATTTATTACATATGAATAGTGGTTTGGAATGGAATGAAGATTACAACACCATGTCTGACGTTACAAAAATGTTATTTTTGGCCAAAGATATGACCAAAACACAATTGCAAAAACCATTAATTGGTGAACCAAATAATAGTTGGAATTATTCTTCCGGAACTTCAAATTTAGTATCAGGTTTTATAAGAAATCAATTTAAAACACATCAGGAATATTTAGATTTTTGGTATAGTGAGTTAATTGATAAAATTGGAATGAGTTCCATGGTTATTGAAACCGATTTAAGTGGTAATTATGTAGGTTCATCTTATGGTTGGGCAACACCAAGAGACTGGGCAAAGTTTGGTTTATTATATTTAAATAAAGGAAATTGGAATGGCGAACAAATCTTAAATGAGTCTTGGGTACAATATACAGCAACACCAACAAATAGTTCTAACGGAGAATACGGTGCGCATTTTTGGCTAAATGCTGGAGGCGTATATCCAAATGTGCCAAAAGATTTATTTTCGTGCAATGGATATCAAGGTCAGCACGTCTTTATAATTCCTTCAAGAGATTTAGTAATTGTGAGAATGGGATTAAATGAAAATTCAGATTTTAATTTTGATGCATTTTTAAGTGAGGTTTTAGCTTCAATTAAAAATGAGTAACGCTTCTAATAATTTACTTAAAAATGTTTTGACTGTTATAGAATAACTGAACCTCCAAAATTTTAGCAAGTGGCTATAATAACATTTTGAATTATAAATAAGTCTGTCATTCCTGCGCAGGCAGGAATCTCATGAATAGTAGCTATATTTTTATTTTTTTAAATAGTTGTGACTTTATGGGTAATTATTGGGTCTTAGTAAATAGAAGTGGACTGAGTTTGAAGTTTTAACTACAAAGTAAATTAAGAGTTGTTATTTTTAAATTATTTAAAACTAAAAACATGTTTTTGTATCCCTTTTGTTAACGTTCAAATTTGCTAGATACTAAAATTTAAAGTGTTAAATACCGAAAAAATATTGCTTATTAAAACAAGGTTGATTTTCCAGAAATCCGAGTATATTTTTTCTAAAGTCGTCAAACTTGAGATAGAATTTATTGTACACGACTTTTTTCTTTGGAATTTTCCAAAGACGTTCTATAATATTTAGATTTGGTGAAT
>Ga0075113_1000408_pt1 | contig 12458 bp, 12 predicted proteins | sample AntAceMetag02UKA_FD_69788 | JGI IMG/M metagenome (GOLD analysis project Ga0075113, IMG submission 69788) | Saline lake microbial communities from Ace Lake, Antarctica - Antarctic Ace Lake Metagenome 02UKA | ecosystem: Environmental > Aquatic > Non-marine Saline and Alkaline > Saline | place...
AATGCTCGTGGATTTGACGCGGTAAGTAAACAACTTGAATTAGTGGTATCTACTATGCGTTTCAAAAAGAACATCATAGGGGTATCATTACCACACGAAAGACAACTGTTGAAGTCAGTAAGACGTCTTAGGAATGCTAGATTAGACTGTAAGTTTGTTAATCACGCTCAGGGGTTTACGTGGGCTAAACTATATAACCTTGTTTACGATATGACCGCTGATACTCATAATAATAGTAATAAAGAAGCTAAGAATTATTTTCCTAGATTTAATCTGCAAACTGCTAATGGAATACGACCCTTTAAAATTAAAGGCTTGAAAGTTAAATTACCACCTAAGCATATTATTAAACCATATAAGAAAATGAAATCTGAGTTTCTGAATGATTTCTATGCTAAACAAATTGCATATTGGGATAAAGAAGATAGTAAGAAAGTTGATGATGGTGTTAATTTTTCTACAGCTTGTGAATGGATAGATAAATATAAAGACGAGCTTGTATATAAAGGCAAGGTCGAGCCTATACTTCTTGCTGATCAGTTGAAGATTTCTGAGAGTAAAGCTAGAGGGTATGCTACAGCTTATTTCAGGAAAAAAGAGATTAAAAAAGTTAAAAGTATGACTTATATGGATTAGGTTTATAAACCTTTTGTAGGTATATATATATATGCAAGAGGTACAAATCATTGAAGATTACAAGAAACTTATGAAGTTTTATTATCCTAATTTATGTAAGTTGTCTAATGATGTAAGTCGTGCAAAATTTAAGGCTTATAAGAAAAGTAAATTTCCTCAAGTTAAATTAACATCATTAAATTTAAATTCATTTAGAATGCTCACCCAGCCTAACGAGGCTTGGACAAAAGAGCAACTTAACGAAGCTCAGAAAGTGGTTGATTATTTAAAAAGAACAAATGTAAAAAGAGTGTCTGAACACACTTCGTACGTTTATAAAAAACCGCTTTACTGGGAACGATGAATAATGGTAGATGTTAAGACTGATTTTTTCAAAATGCCACCACCTGTGATACGTACTAGTTCTAGCTATCAGTCTAACGCCCCAACTTATACTACCTCTAAGTTTAAAACTAGTTATGCTATTAGCGATAAATCAAAAACTATAGATTTTAATATGTTTACTGGACTTATGCGGGGTATACCTCATAATACTCTAGCATTTAAACCTAGTTCTGAATTGATTAGAGATGTAGAAAGTAGACGTCAAGTATCTTTATCACCAAGTGCTAAACAAGCTATTGTTAAATATCAAACAGAATACAAAACTAAAATGAATATACAGCCATCACGTAATATAATTGTTCCTAAAAATATTGTTGATGATACGGTGGGTACTATTGTTAGTGATAGAGTTAAACCTAGAAAAATTGAAATACTTACTGGGTCTATTGCTGGTATTGAAACTCAAAAATCTTTAAAAGGGATAGGGGCAAAATATGTTAAGGTATTAAAACAAGAATTTAAAGAAGAGGCTTTGAAAGAAGCTAGTATAGCTCCTCGAAAATCATTTAAAGATTTAGGTGGAGAATTTGTTAAAGATTTAAAGCAAGACTTAACACGAGAACGATCGCCTCTTATTAACATATCTGGTAATGAACCTAAAAAATTTTTTGAAGATTTAAAACAAGGATTTAAGGTAGAACCCCAAACTATTATTAGTGCCACTGGTATTGAAACTCAAAAATCCTTTGAAGATTTAAGTGCGAAATATTTTAAAGCATTAACACCTAGTATTGAAACTCAAAAATCATTTAAAGATTTAAGTGGTAAATCTGTTAAGGTATTTGAGTTTCAAAAATTTTTTAAAGATTTAAAAACAGTACCTAAAATAAAACGGTTTCCTGTTATTAATATACCTAGTGTTAAACCTTTTGCAAAAGCATATACAGCTATAGACCCTGATGTTAGTGCTTATTTTGACCAAATTGTTTATCAAGGTGATAAGAATCCATTAAAAGAAGCAGGTAAGGAAGTTGGTGTAGGTATTGGTAGAGGTGTACAAGGGGCAATTAGTTTACCTGCTTTTTTTTTATCAGATTCTAGTACTTTTATTAAAGCTATTCCTAAAATGGTTGGAAAAATACCAGGAATGGTTAGTAGCGAAGTTAAGTTCGCTAAACAGTTTCCTTTAGTTGCTGTTAGTGAGATAGCCTCAGGTATTTTACTTGATGCTGTTGTAGGTGATCCAGTAGGTAAAATTGTAGCTGGTATTAGTGATGATGTTGCTGTGAAAATAACTAAAATGTCACCAGATTATAAACCTCCTACAGATAATCCTTTTGGTTATAAAGAAATTACAGGTGTTAAAGGAGTATTAGGCGATAATATAGATATTGTTCTAGTTCCTGGACGTGGGCAAAAAAAACCTAAACTTAATGTGGATTCTATTCTAGATTCTTATGGTAATCTTATACCCTTGACTAAAAATCCTAAATTGCCAAAAACCACTAATAAGAAGTTACTTAAAATTTTAGATGTTATTAAAAATACTGATAACATTGTATCAGGTAGTTATTCACAACAAGCCTTATTAAAAAAAAAATATACAAGAGCATTTAAAGATTTAGATATTGGATCACCAGATGTAGATAAACTTGTAGATGATATTGTTAATTCGCTTGGTAAGGATAAGGTTAGAGTTTTGCAACAGCCGACCGCCACTACAATTATAGATATAAAGACAGGTGTTGAATTAGCTGATATTGTACCTTTAGGGGTTTCTGAGGGTGGTTGGGCTGTTAAATATAAACCTATTAATATTGATGGTATTAAACTTGCTGATCCTCGAAGTAGATTAGCTGGTAAATCTACAGCTCTTAGTATGAATATTAAACTTTATAAAACCGTTCCTGATATAGAATCGTTAATAGGTACACCTGGAGCTTTAAGTCCTTTGACAAGTGGTAGAAGTGGGTTTGGGTTTAGTTTTGTTGAACAAGCTGAATACGCTGGGAAAGTTGGTACTATTGTGAGTGGACAAAGAGAGATATTTAAGAAAGGTTTGTTAGGAACTGAATTATTTTCTGGTAAAGAAACAATTGCTTATAAACCAAGCCTTAGTCCGTTAGAAAGTAGTTTGTTTGGTAGTCCGTTTGATTTAGCTACAGGTAAGCCACTTGCAAGAGTTACTAGACTTGCTACTGGTAATGCTGATGATGTGGGTAGTCTTTGGGATTTGATTAGTGGTAAGGCTGATTTTGGAAAAAGAAAACAATCACAAATACTTTTATTCGAAAATCAAAAGATAGCTGATATTCCAACTGAACTTAAAAGTTTATTTAAAAAAGCTAAAGCTGGTAATTTAACTGCTAGAAGTGAGTTTTTTAAAAAATATAGAGCTTACCAACTTGATGATAGTGCTATATTTAAACCGTTTGGTTTCGAAGGTAGTGAACTTGAAGTGACTGTATTCAAACCAACTATACAAAAGAAAGCTAAAGTAGGTACTACTATTATTGATGATACTATTATACCTATATATTCTGTAGAGTTAAAAGGGGGTGCTACTGTTAAAACTAAAATAAAGGTTAATAAGATTATTGATGATTTTATAGATGGTAGTTTATCTGAAAAAAAGTTATTAGTTATTAAAAAAGACCTTGAACTTAGAGGTGCTAATAAATCTATCATTAGTGAATTGGACGCGTTATTTAAGAAGTCTAAATTAAAAACAAATACCTTTACTGATGAACTTAGGTTGTATAACATATTAAATAAAGATTATTCCAGTCCTAGTATATTTAAAAAAAGTTATGATCCAGCCAGATTAGTCAAACTTAAAACTGTTAGAAAAACAATAAGCGAATCATTTAAGACAAAAGGTTCAGCTGAGAGTTATATTTTTAATAATAGTAAAAAAGTGTCTAGTACTATTATACCAAGTATGGTAGCTAGTAAAGTTGGTACTAGACCATTAAGACAAAGCATAGCTGAGTCTGCAAAGTCAGATTTGAATTTGATTAAAAGAGCAACTACTAATACATCTAGAAGTATTAGGGGAATAACTAAAGGATATAGTTTACCAGTAATACCTAGTAGTAAACCTATAAAGTATGTGACCTCTAAAAAACCAATACCAACTAAACCTATAGATTATGGTATAACTAGAAAAGCTATAAGTACTAAACCTGTAAAATATAAGTTTGATAAATCACATATTGACCCTAGACCTATAGATTATGGTAATGATATAAGCACACCAATATATTCACCACCCAGACCACCAAGTCCAATAACTGGAAGATACACACCTATTAGACCAAGACCCCCATCAATAGTACTTACACCACCACCAGTTATTCCTAGGATTAGAGGTAAATCATATAAGAAGACTACAAAAAAAGGAGCTGGGAATGTGTTCGGTGTAGAAGTTAGAAAAGCAGGTGTTTGGAAAAGAGTAGATAAACCAAACGAGAAACATAATAAGAACTCTGCAATTGCACTCGGAATCCAAGAAACTGGTAATAGCTCTGCTAGGTCATTTAGACTCGTACCCGTGGCTGGAAAGGCTAATGTGATACGTAGAAAACCAGCAAGTATGCTTAATAGATATTATAAAAAGAAAGGTAGAGGTAATCCTAAACTTGCAAATGCTTATATTGAAAAGCCTAAGTACGCAATAGATTCTAAACAAGAACTACAAAACATCACACAAGCAGGATGGAAAACCAATAGAGCTAATAAGAAAAAAAGACAAGCCCAAAATAGTATGCTTAGTAGGGTACTAGGTAATAATAAAAAATAGGAGTTGAGAATAATATGTTTAACCTAAAGACAATATTAAGAAGTACACCAAAAGATAGGAGAGAGTTTAGAACACAAACTATAGAGTATAAAAGACAACAAAGAGTACAAGCTCAAAATGAGATAGATTTTAAAAAAAACCAGGAGTTTGCGAATGCACAACAAATAGCAGAATATAATAGACTTAGATCTGATTATGATAAAGCATTCATAAAACAAGGTAAAATACTAGCTGATAGCTATCAATCCGAAACCTATAAAGCATTAACTAAACAAGCAGGAGATTTAGCTAATTATTATAAAAAACAAGAGGTTATGAATAAGTTAGAAGTTGAATCACAAGAGTCTAGGGCTATTGCTGATAAATTGAATATACTTGGAACTAGCATACTTGATGATATTAAAACTAATAAAGCTAGAAAAGAATTAGCTATGGCACAAGCTAGGAGTTCTAGTTCAAGACGTAGTTCAAGAGCTAGATGGGCAACATCAATACAAAATAGTTATAGTATAAGTTCACCACTAACACGAACTTTGCAAAGTAAAGCTAAGGTATCAAGACCAACACCAACACATCCTATTTTTCAGGGACGAAGTATACTTGATAGAATACTTGGGAGATGAATTATGATGATGAAATTAAATACTAAAGGAGCATTGGATCTTGCTGATCCATTCTTCTTAGCTATATCCATTCTTGTATTGTTTATTGCAATGAACCTGTTCATACCATTTGCAGACTTGCTTGGAAACGTAGCAAGTAATATGGCTTATAACGGGTCAGTGTTTATGACAGTAGTTTGGACAATACCACTATTAATGATTGGTATGGTAATATACGGTTTTGTTAGTAAAATGAAAGAACCAGGATACAGATAGATATACGGAGTGATGAATTGATGGTTAGACATATTAAGAACAAGCCGAGAGGTTTGTTCATCATACCTATTATAATAATGTTAATGATGAGTGTATTCGTGGGAATGGTTAGTGCTGAAACCTTAGAAGTTGCTCATTATACTTTTAATGAAACTAGTGGTACAACTTTAACTGATATTGCTGGGTCTAATGATGGTGCTAATAATGGTGCCACTATTAACCAAACTGGTAAGATTGGGAAAGCTTACAGTTTTGATGGAGTTAATGATTATATTTTAATAAATAATTTAAATCAAAATAGTAGAACAAGATCAATTAACATTTGGTTTAAATTAAATAGTTCAAATGCTTTTGATGCTTTTTTTTGGGCATATAGTGATGAAGGTACTAAAGGTATGTGGTGTAGGTCAGAAGATTCTACAAGCACTACACGATGTACTTATGATAATGATGTAATAGCTACTATTAATCGTACTTCTGAATATGATGATGATCAATGGCATATGCTAACTTATATTATTAATAATACTTCTCAAAAGCTTTATATAGATGGAGTAGATAAAAATTCAACTTCTGAAATTACAACCTCTTTTAATATAAACGATTTATATTTAGGTAGTAGAAACGGAGATTTATATGCAGATGTATTTTTTGATGATACTAGAATTTATAATTTTGCTTTAAATTCTGATGATATATCTTTAATTTATAATTCAGGACACGGAACTGAAACTCCTTTAAACGAACTTAGAAGTGGTGAAATAAAGTCTACAATTTCAAACCCATCAGCTCCAATTTATCCAACAGTTAGTTATGATTGGAATGCTGGGTATATAGATGCTGATTATAATTCTGATTATACTTATGAGTATAGTTTTGGTTTTAATGATACAAATAGTTTTGGTGGTAATCAAATTTATGAAGATACTAATGTAACTTTAGATTATGATCAAAACACTATTAAATATTTTGATTTGGATTATAAACCAACAACTAACCAAATTGGCGATACTAATTATTCTTTTTTCACAGTTCATACTTATTTAGATAGCACTTATGATTCAAATGAAACTGTGTGGTCAGCACACACATTTACAGTCGCAGAGAATATCGTGTTTGATTTTAATGCTCCAGATTATCCTGATTGGGCTAATATATTCTATCCGACTAAGAGTTATAGTGGTTTAGCTCATTATGAAGATAAATCGTTCCAAACAGGAGTTACAACTTATAAGTATGATTTAGGTAGTAATGATACTAATAGCTTTGATGGTGCTGAAGAATTTTGGAAACAAAATATAGATATAAATTCTATTGATGGAAATGTTAATGCTTATTTTGAGCATACAATTAGTGTAGCTGATAAAGGTAAAACTTTGTTTGCATTCTTAACTATGAAAAGGTATTATAATGATGTTTTTATAGATTCTAATACAGAATGGACTGCTAGTTTTGATATTAACTATGGGCGGTTTAGAACACAGTTCTATGATGAGAATTATGGAGTTAAACTTGATGGTAATGTTATGTTTGAAAATACACTAGATATACCAGTAGATGCTAACGGGCTAAGTGATATTTGGCTTGAGAATTATATAGTTACTGATGGACAAGCTATTGCACTTGATGCTTGGCGTGAAGTTGCTGGGGTCGTAACTCATACTTCTAGGAATTTTGATTATTATCTATACCTTACTCAGTCTTATGATTTTAATGTAGCATTATTGCCAATAGATTTAGGTGCTAATATTGAGTTCCTAGTTAAAGATTTGAGTAATAATTTGTGGGCAAACAAGTATCTTATGTTCATAAAAGCTACTGGTGATATTTGTGCAAAACCCCAAACGCTCATAACTGATTATACTGCTGACCAAAAGTCTGACGCTAAAAGAGGAGTGATGTTTGGTATTGAACAAAATTGTTATCTTAGCTCTATTGATATTGAACAACACGCAGAGGCGTTTGATAGTTGGGAGTTATGGAATTATACAATGGGTACACTTTTAGATTATGGTACTGGAGTGGTAAGTACAGATACACGTATTAAAACAAGTACTGCTATGTTTCTAGATACTAACTATGAATATTCAATAGTGTTTTATAACGATGATGGTAGCGATGTTAAATTTATGCGGAACGATAATTATTTAACAACACCAGTTGTGACTGATTATATTTCGTATAACGCAGGGTGTAAGAACGGTGCTGTTAGTTGTAGCGATAATGATGCTTTTTCAGTATTAGGTTTGAATGTTATAGACGCTAGTGATTATATGGCATTCTTTAAAGAGCCAATTATCGAAATAAAAAAGTTAGATTCTGAAGGTAAGGGTATTTATTATCTAGTGTCTGATGGTAATTATAGTGCTGTGTTGATAGATGAAATGGGGTCACTTATTACCCAATACCAAAAAACCACTGTTAATCTTAAGAAACCCAAAGACGAGATTACTAAAGCACTTATATCACCGTATGATGTGGATGTGGGTGGATTGTTAATATATTCATTAACTAACCAAACTGCAAGTGATATTAACTTTAATGTGTTTGCAGGTACTACTGATTATTATGATTTCACAGTTGTTGATTATAATACTAGTCCTGTTGATAGAATGTATATCCCACGTAGATATGTTGTGAGAGTACCGTTCGGAACTAATTATACTGGTACTTATGATTTACAGCCATATCTTATAACTGATGTGGACGGGATAATTCCACAAGTTAAAATAATTGACCAGCTTAATCGTGCAGTAAACGATGCAGTAGTTATTGTTTATAAATATATTAGTGGTGAATATTCAGTTGTGGAATCGGCAATTACAGATTCTACAGGGTCTATGAGCTGGTCAGCATATCCATTAGCAGCATATACTATTGCTGTATATTATAACGAGGAACTTAAAGGTACTTATGTACTAAGACCTAGAACTTCTGATGATGTGTATTATATTAAGATTGAGCTTAGTGAGGATGAGGAATTAACTGTTCCGAACATATTCCAAATTAATTGGGGCGATACTAAAGAGTTCGTGAATGTTAATAGTGAACACGTACGAGCAGATAATGTGGTGATTGCTAATTCCAAAAGTAATATTACTGCCTATACTGCTTATCTGTATCAAGGTAATACACTAATAGATTCAGATTCAAATGCTGTAGATAATGCTAGTGCTATTAATGTTAGCTATACATTTGACGATTCTACACTTAATAAGAGTTATCATACTGCGACTATAAAAATCATAGTGGAATATGGTGATGGCGAAACTAAAGAGTTTGTACGAATTATTAGTGTGAGTGGTAGAGAGCATAGTCCAGTAGAATATTTCAAAGACGCAAGTAATGATCTAGGACAGCCATTATCAGCAATAATTGCGATATTCCTAACAGGGTTAATGATTGCTATGTTATCATTTAGTGGACTACCATTAGGTAAAACTGGTATAGCAGTATTCGGTATGTTTGTATTGAGTGTGTTTGTATGGTTAGGCTGGTTAGATTCTGGTGTGAGTGTATTAGGATTCGATGTGAGTAGGTTTATGTTCATACTAGTAACAATGGCTATAACTTATTTTATGTTTAAGGAGAGTGTAAGATAGATGATTAATAGAATACTTTTGTTCTTGAGCATATTGTTTATGATTAATATTACACTTGTGGGAATTGGTGTGTATGACCAGTCTTTATTATTAAGTGAGCAATATACTCTATTAAGTAAAGAAGTTGATGATATTGACGATTTGAGTAAGGTTACTGAGCTAGATACTGTTGATGTTGGAGAGTCTGATTCAGTTGTGGATTCAGAATCACAACTTAGTTTAGTACCAGAAGCTACAAGTGCATATTCTGGATTAAAGACTATCCTTAAACTTGCAGGTGGACTTGTATTTGGCTGGTCAGCTATATTTGTAGTATTAGGATTCCCTATGCTTTTAACCTATGGTTTGACTTTAATAATTGGACTTATCCAGGTATTTAGTGTGTTCTATCTAGTAGCTTATTTTATTTCATCATTAAGAGGTGGTATATAGATGTTTGCAATGCTTGTAAGTTTTGGCTTGAGTAATTTTATGAACGAGTTCGGTGTAGCTATTGCTGGTAGTTATACTTTATTCGGATTTATGATACTGATATTGTTTGCATTATTATTGTTCTTGCTTAATATTCCTGAAACTATTATACTTGGTGTTATGTCAGTATTAGTAGTTATCCTTCACGCTATTTGGGGTGGGATATTTACCACAATGGCAACAATAGTAGGAGTGGTATATGGTGTGATGTTAGCAATATTCTTATTCAGTTTGTTTAGAAGAGGTGACTAGATGACAGTATCTAAAGTGCGAAGGTGGGAAATATTATCAGAATATTTTAACGAATGTTTCAAATTTACTGGTGATAGGGCTATTGATAAAACCAGACTCGCTGGGAAATATGGTAGCCTGTTAAAAGAGGCTAAGAAAGAGAATAATAATGTACGTAAAAGAGCTATGGAAGAAGTAGCTAAGATTATAAAAAGTATGATGGAGTGAGAATTTTATGAGTAAGTTTACAACATATAAGAAGAATATTAAAAGTGCAATTGAGAAAGGTGAGCCTAATAAAATTGGACAGATACTATCCCAAGCATCTCCAACTCAAAGACCTAAACTACGAGAATATGCTAGGATGTATGCTGAAAAACAACGTGATAGCGAACTTAAAGAGTTAAAAACATATAAGACTAAGAAGAAAAGTAATAGGTCTAAGACAACTAGCAAGATAACTAAATCATTATATAACCCAAAGGCTAGACATACTAAAAAATCGGCTAAAACTATCCTTAAAGGATTCAGACTAGCCTAGGGTTTTATAAAGTTAGATTACTTATAATATTTATAGTACTTATAACTATAAAATAAATTAATTTGAGGTGTATTCACTATGAAAAAAAGAAAAACTGTGAAGCGTAAAACTGTTAAAAGAAAGACTACTAAACGTAGAACTACTAAACGGAAAAAATAAGTATGATACCAGATAAATCTAAACCTGAAAACGAAAAGCCTAAATGCGAATGGACTGTGTCAAATCATAAGCCATTACCAAAGGCAACACATATAGAATATGTATTATAATGGAGGAATTTAATATGCAATTTTATTCAGTAGTAACTAGAAAAAAAGTAGAAATACCAGCTAGTAAAATTACCATTAAAAAAAGAGGTACGCGTTATTTTGCAGTTGGATCTTATATGGCAATGAACAAAAAAACTAAAAAGAAAAAGAGCTACGATGCTTGGATGGTATTAAGTAATGACCAAGCTAAAAAACTAATGCAAAAGATTAAGAAATAATTAGATTATGATTGCTATTACTAATAGCAATCTAATATTACCCTTATAGTGTAATGGTACCACGCAGGGTTCTGAACCCTGAGCTTCAAGTTCGAGTCTTGATAGGGGGATTTGTAATAAGTTTATAAATTAAACCATCCATAATTATATATGAAGCTTAATAAAGTAATAGCTATTTTTGCTATTACTCTACTTTTTTTTATAGGCGTGTTTCTCAGACCTAGCTATCGAGCATATCCTGGAATGGACGCGTATTATTTTAAGAACTATATAAGTTCTGATAAGTCTAATGAGTTATCTGAAACACCAATACTTGGTAAATGGTTTTTTAACATCTTACCCGATAACGATTTCATAATCAAAAGTATAATGTTCATATTAACATTCGGTACTGTTTTTATGTTTGGACTTATTGGCGAATATTATAATAAACAATTCGGCTGGTTAGCAGGACTTTTATTATTAACTGGTGTAATTTTCCATAATATTTTCATTAGACTCGAAGACGATCTACTAGGTATATTTCTAGTATCATTGAGTTGGTATATATTAGTCAATTACCATAGGGTAATCAATACAAATAAATTCAAAGAAATAATGTATATTCTAGCTTCATTAGCAGTTCTTGCAATAGCAGTATTTACTTGGAAATGGGGGATATATTTTCTAATACTTTTCGCACTTATTCTAAAAACTAATAAAATATATAATATTATAACTATCGGTGTGGTTATAGTTTTTTTTAACAAATTATTAAACGGATTAATACCTAGTTTTGCAGTATCGGAAAATCTGCCGATAATCGGAATCGTAACACTTGGACTTCTGACTATTGGGTATGCTAAATCTAGCTGGATTAAACAAAACAACCTAGCACTAATAGTTGCAAGTATATGTACTCTAGTCAATGCCAAGTTTGTGTTCTTATTGTTTCCACTATTATGTTTGAATTTCACAAATTTCATATCGGCAATGCCTAAAAAACTACGGGTAATAGTAATCGTGGCAGTGTCTATTATGCTGTGTGTGTTTGCTTATTCTAATTACTCGGCACTGCCTAGTGAAGACCTATACGAATTGGTTAGCGAATACCAAAAGCTAGGCACTGCCGACATACCGAGCTATAACAACTGGTCTTATGGATACTATCTTATATATCTAGGCACTGCCACAAATTCCTACGGACAACCTGCACGTGACAATGTAAAATATAAAAATTCTTATGTTATAACCTACCTAAAAGACCCTGAACCTGTAAAAAATAAATGTTATACTATATTTTCTAATAGATCAGGTATAATTTATAAGTGCTAAATATAGTATGACTATATTTAAATTAGATCCTGAAGGTATTAATTACTTATTTGATGTTATATTTAAAATTATAATATAGTAATACTATGATCAGAAGCTATTTTTTTATAAAATAAAGGTTTTCTTTATATACTACATCTAATTTAAAAACATTCCTTTATAAATACTATTG
>Ga0075113_1000424_pt1 | contig 12145 bp, 10 predicted proteins | sample AntAceMetag02UKA_FD_69788 | JGI IMG/M metagenome (GOLD analysis project Ga0075113, IMG submission 69788) | Saline lake microbial communities from Ace Lake, Antarctica - Antarctic Ace Lake Metagenome 02UKA | ecosystem: Environmental > Aquatic > Non-marine Saline and Alkaline > Saline | place...
CGGATGCAAATATAGTAGTGTTTTTTATATCTGCAAAGCTTTTTTAAAAGTTTTTACAAAAATCTTTTTCTGCTTATTAAATATGACACTAATATTTGATGAAACCCTTTATGTATATCGACTGGAACATACTCAATTTTATATTGCATACATTTCAATTTCAAATCATTAAAGTAATTTTCAACTTCAAGCTTGTACTCTTTTTTTACGGTTGAGGCATATAAATTAATTTCTTCTCCTGTTTCTACATCAACAAACTTTTTAGGAGAATTTTCAAAATCAAAATCTAATTCTAATTTTCCATCATAGGTATGAAATAAAACGACCTCGTGTTTATTGTATTTTAAATGACGTAATGCCTCAAATAGTTCTTTCTCATTTTTATTTGACTGAAACATATCCGTAAATAAAAAAATAAGCGACCTTCTATGAATTTTTTCTGCTATTTCATGTAAAATTGCATACGTTTCTGTAGAGGATTTTGACTGTTGCTTTAATAAATCAGATAAATGAGCTAACAACATTCTTCTATGCCTATCACTCCCTTTTGTTGGTGCGTAATAATCTTCCTTATTCGAATAAATACTTAAACCTACAGCATCTCTTTGACGCTTTAAAATTTCCATTAAAGCAGCTGAAGCAAGTACAGAAAACCCTATTTTATTTAAAGTTTCTACAGAAGGACTCGAAACAATTGGATAATGCATTGAGGCAGAATTATCAAGTATTAAATGACAACGTAAATTTGTTTCTTCCTCGTATCTTTTTACAAACAGTTTTTTAGTTTTCGCATATAATTTCCAATCAATATGACGTGTGCTTTCTCCTTTATTATACAATCTATGTTCAGCAAATTCGACTGAAAATCCGTGAAACGGACTTTTATGCATACCAGTTATAAAGCCTTCAACTACTTGATTCGCTAACAACTCAAGGTTGTTTAGTTCTGAAATATTTTTTACTGTTAAAGGACTCATACTTAAATTTAAATAATGGTAAATATACTATTTTAAAGAAAAAAAGCCTGACAAATTTGTCAGGCTTTTTTTCTGTTATTTTATAATTAACGACTACAAATGTGCATCAATTTTTTGTGCATAAACAGATTTTGGTGCAACGCCAACTTGTTTTTCAACAACTTCTCCGTTTTTAAACACTAAAACTGTTGGAATATTTCTAACTCCGTATTTAGCTGCAAATTCTTGATTTGCATCAACATCTACTTTTGTTATTGTTGCTTTTCCATCATATTCAGTTGTTAATTGATCCATTATTGGAGCAACCATTCTACAAGGTCCACACCATGCTGCCCAAAAATCAACCATTACAGGTTTGTCTGATTTTAAAACTACTTCGTCAAAAGTTGCGTCTGTTACTTCTAATGCCATATTTTATTTTATTTATTTGTTATTATCTATTTTAACTCGTACAAAAGTAAGCAAATATTTTCCCATTTCAAGTTAACATATATTACTTTTATCTATGGTATTATTACCAAAATTAATTTTAAAATATTTCTGAAGCAATGACTTTAATATTATCTGATTTTCCCATCGAATAAAAATGCACTACTGGTACTCCTTTCGCTATCAATTCTTTAGATTGTTCAATCGCCCATTCAACACCTACCTGACGTACTTCTTTGTTATTTGTACATTTTTCAACTTCAGAAATTAACGCCTCAGGTAAATCTAATTTAAAAACTTGAGGCAATACTTGCAAATGCCTTTTGATAGCTATAGGTTTTATCCCTGGAATTATAGGTACTGTTATTCCAATACTACGTGCTTTTTCAACAAAATCGAAGTATTTTTTATTATCAAAAAACATTTGTGTCACTACATAATCGGCTCCTGCATCTACTTTTTCTTTTAATCTACTCAAATCTGAATGTAAATTTGGCGATTCTAAATGTTTTTCAGGATAACCAGCCACTCCAATACAAAAATCAGAATTATATGGTGTTTCAATTATTTCGTTTAAATACTTTCCTTTGTTTAAATCTTTAATTTGTGTAACTAATTGAGAGGCATACTGATTTCCATTTTTAGTTGCAGAAAAATATTTTTCGTGTTTCATAGCATCACCACGTAATGCCATTACATTATCCAGCCCTAAATAATGACAATCAACCAACACATATTCAGTTTCTTCTTTGGTGAAACCTCCACATAACACATGTGGAATAGCATCTACATTGTACTTGTATTTTAACGAAGCACAAATACCAACAGTCCCTGGGCGCATACGTGTAATTTTTCTATCTAACAACCCCTTTTTCTCGATATAAACATACTCTTCTCTTGATGTGGTTACATCAATAAAAGGTGGTTTAAATTCCATTAACGGATCAATATTATTGTACAATTCCTGTATGTTTTGTCCCTTTTGTGGCGGTACTATTTCAAATGAAAATAGTGTTTTTCCGTTGGCTTGTTTTATATGTTCAGTTACTTTCATTATTTAATTATTGTTTAAAAGTTCCTTTCTTTAATTATTTAGTTGTTGAGCGTTTCCTTTCAGGTCGCGCTATTCGTTTAATCTTTTTTTCCGTTTCACTACAAAAAAGGATATCTCTGCTATCACTAACGCATTACAGACCTAACAGGTTTTAAAAACCTGTTAGGTCTTGAAAATTTACTCTGCTAAATTAGGGTTTAGCCATTTTTTAGCGGTTTCAAAATCCATATTTTTTCTAATAGCAAAATCTTTTACTTGCTCTTCTGTTATTTTTCCTAATCCGAAATATTTTGAATTCTCATTGCCAAAATAATAACCAGAAACTGATGCAGCCGGCCACATTGCTAAACTATCTGTTAATTCAACACCAATCGTTTCTTTTACTTGTAATAACTCCCAAATTGTTTGTTTCTCCGTATGATCTGGGCAAGCAGGATAACCTGGTGCTGGTCTAATTCCTTTATAATTTTCTTTAATTAAATCAATATTTGATAAATTTTCTGAACCTACATAACCCCAATGTTCTTTTCTTACTTTTTCATGCAAATATTCTGCAAAGGCTTCAGCCAATCTATCGGCCAATGCTTTAACCATAATTGAGTTATAATCATCGTGGTCTTTTTCAAATTCGGCAGCTAGTTCAGCTGTTCCAAATCCTGTGGAAACACAAAAAGCGCCCATATAATCTTCTATTTTGGTTTCCTTTGGTGCAATAAAATCGGCCAAAGCAATGGAAGGAATTCCTGCTGTCTTTTTTAATTGCTGACGTAAGGTTACAAATGTTGTTTCAACTTCTGTTCTTTTTATATCGGCATAAACTTCAATATCATCTTCAACAGTATTTGCAGGGAAAATTCCGAAAACAGCTTTAGCCGTTAATAATTTCTCATCTAGTATTCTGGCTAATAATAATTTAGCATCCATAAATAAATTAGTTGCTGTAGCCCCTACTACTTCATCTGTTAAAATTTTAGGATACTTTCCGTGTAATTCCCAAGTTCTAAAAAATGGTGTCCAATCTATATAATCTACTAATTTTGTCAAATCAAAATCTTCAAAAACCTGAGTACCAATAAATTTTGGTTTTACAATTGCTGTGGTTTTCCAATCAATTTTAAATTTATTATTTCTTGCCTGTTCAAGTGTTAAATATTCTTTTCGTTTGGAACGATTTAAAAAACCATCTCGAACTTTTACATAATCAGCTTTTATAGAACTTACATATTGTTTATTCCTCTTTTTATTTAATAATTCACCTACTACAGTTACTGCTCTTGAAGCATCATGCACGTGTACCACCGCATTTTTATATTGTGAATCAATCTTCACAGCTGTATGCGCTTTTGAGGTAGTTGCGCCACCAATTAACAACGGAACTTCAAACTTTTGACGCTCCATCTCTTTAGCTAAATACACCATTTCATCTAATGAAGGAGTTATTAAACCACTTAAACCAATAGCATCAACTTGTTCAGCTTTTGCAGTTTCAATAATTTTTTGTGGAGGAACCATCACTCCTAAATCTAAAATATCATAATTATTACACGCTAAAACTACGCCTACTATATTTTTACCAATATCATGCACATCACCCTTTACAGTTGCTAATAATATTTTACCATTAAATTGACTTACACCACCTTTTTCTGCTTCGATAAAAGGCAATAAATAAGCCACCGCCTTTTTCATGACACGAGCAGATTTTACAACTTGTGGCAAAAACATTTTTCCTGAACCAAACAAATCACCAACAACATTCATTCCTGTCATTAGGTTTATTTCAATTACTTCAATAGGCCGTATAGCTTGTTGTCTGGCCTCTTCAACATCTTCTATAACAAACTCATCTAATCCTTTTACTAAGGCATGAGTAATACGTTCCTGCAATGACTTTTCTCGCCAAGACATATCTACTTTGTGCTCTTTAGCTGAACTAACCACTGTTTCAGCAAAGGTTAGTAAACGTTCTGTCGCATCATCTCTTCTATTTAAAATAACATCTTCAACACGTTCTAATAAATCTTTCGGAATCTCATCGTAAACCTCTAACATGGTAGGATTTACAATTCCAATATTCATCCCAGCTTTTATGGCGTGATATAAAAATACAGAGTGCATTGCTTCACGAACTCCGTTATTCCCACGGAAAGAAAACGACACGTTACTTACGCCACCACTTACATTTGCATTGGGTAAATTTTCACGAACCCAACGTGTAGCCTCAATAAAATCGATAGCGTTTCTTTTGTGTTCATCCATTCCTGTTGCCACAGGAAAAATATTTAAATCGAATATGATATCTTCTGAAGCAAATTTTACTTTATGTACTAAAATATCATAAGAACGTTTTGCTATTTCAATTCTTCGCTCATAATTATCTGCTTGCCCAACCTCATCAAAAGCCATTATAATGACTGCAGCACCATATCTTTTTATCAATGTTGCCTGACGAATAAATTCAGCTTCACCTTCCTTTAAACTAATTGAATTTACCACACATTTTCCTTGAGCAACTTGTAAACCTGCCTCAATAATTTCCCATTTAGAACTGTCAATCATTATTGGAACACGTGCAATATCTGGTTCAGCAGCAATTAAATTCATAAAACGAATCATAGATTCTTTTCCATCAATTAAACCATCGTCCATATTAATGTCGATAATTTGCGCACCACCTTCAACCTGATGGCGAGCAATAGCTAATGCTTCATCAAATCTCTCTTCTTTTATCAATCGTAAAAACTTACGAGAACCCGCAACATTAGTACGCTCACCAACATTTATAAAATTACTTTCTGGCGTAATAATTAATGGCTCTAAACCAGCTAATTTTAAATATTTTTTTTCTGTATTCATTCTATAATTATAAGATTCTGAATTAATACTTCGACCCTTTGATAAAACTCAGAGCAGGCTCTGCTCAGTGTGACATTTTCAGAATGACAAACATTTAAATTTTTGAAACAACTACTCTAGGCTTAAATTCTTTAGCGACATCAGCAATTGCTTTAATATGTGCTGGAGTTGTTCCACAACAACCACCAATAATATTCACTAAATTTTTGTCTAAATAGGTTTTAATTTGACTAGCCATTAGCGCTGGAGTTTCATCATATTCACCAAAAGCATTTGGCAATCCTGCATTTGGATGCGCTGAAATTGGCAAACTAGATTTTTGCGCCAACACTTCTAAATGTGGTGTTAATTGACTAGCACCTAAAGCACAATTAAACCCTATAGATAACAATGGAATGTGTGATACCGAAACCAAAAATGCTTCTGCAGTTTGACCAGATAAGGTTCTTCCACTTGCATCTGTAATTGTACCACTTACCATAATTGGCACAGCTATTTTACGTTCCTCTTTAATTTCTTCAATAGCAAATAATGCTGCTTTTGCATTTAAAGTGTCAAACACTGTTTCAACCATTAATACATCTACACCACCATCCAATAAAGCCTCTGCTTGCTGTTTATATGCTTTTCTTAAATCATCAAAAGTAACTGCTCTAAAACCTGGATCATTGACCTCGGGTGACATACTTGCCGTTTTGTTGGTTGGCCCCATTGAACCTGCTACAAAACGTGGTTTTAATGGATTTTTAGCAGTAAATTCTTCTGCTGCTTCTTTCGCTAATTTTGCCGATTGAAAATTAATTTCATACACATAATCTTCCATTTCATAATCGGCCATTGCGATAGTAGTTCCTGAAAATGTGTTGGTTTCTAAAATATCTGCACCGGCTTCTAAATACTTTCTATGAATTTCTTTAATAGCTTTAGGTTGTGTAATTGAAAGCATATCATTATTTCCTTTTACGGAAAGATGAAAGTCTTTAAATTGTTCTCCTCTATAATCTTCTTCTGAAAAATTATATTGCTGAATCATAGTTCCCATAGCGCCATCTAACACTAATATTCGTTTTTCTATTTCTTCTTGTATTGTACTCATTCTTGGTTATTTAAAAATATTCATACCTATTGCGTTAGGGATTAAAACGACATCCTTTTTTGAAAAAAAAGATATAGTTGAAAGCCCGACCGTTTACGGTAACGCCCAAATAATTAGTATTAAAAAAGAAGAAGGTACTTTGTGAAGTATTCTTGTGTTATCTTCCCACAAAATTGCGGTAGAACGTAGCACCTTCTTTATAAATAAAGGGTTGCTAAGGCTTTAACAGGTCTATTCCCTCTGCCTTTCTTAATAACTTTTATCAGTTTTGTTTATGAACTTGACTGCAAATAAACGGAATATGAAGTTTATTTACAAGTCAAATTGCTATTTATTAATCAATAAAGCCAGCTCCTACTGTATTATTGGTTTGAGGGTCTATTAAAATAAACGCTCCGTTTGTTCTATGTTCTTTAAAAGAATCGAAGAAAATAGGTTTATTTAATTGTAATGAAATAGAAGCAATGTCATTAATTTTTAAACTTGATACATTGGTATTAATTCCTGAAAAATCCGTTTCAATTTTATTATTGATAGTACTTACTTTTGCCAATACTTTATGAACGCCGTGTTGTAACACATATTTTGAACCTGCTGTTAACTCTTTGGTACACATCCAAGAAACGGTAGCTGTAAATTGTTTTTCAACTTTAGGTAATTCAGTTGCTTTCACAATCATATCTCCTCTACTTACATTTACATCATTTTCTAAGGTTAAAGAAATGGATGATCTACGTGCAGCACTTTTATATTTTTTATCATTAAAAAAAATTTCTTTTACTTTAGTTTTTGTTTCTGAAGGTAAAACAACAACTTCATCTCCAACATTAATATCTCCTCCATAAACTTTACCTGCATAACTTCTGAAATCGTGGAAATCAGCTGTCTTTGGTCGGATTACATACTGTACCGGAAAACGCATTTTCCCTTTGTTGTACACATTTTGAGTATCTAGTTTTTCTAAATGAGAAAGTAATGTTTCTCCATTATACCAAAGCATTGAATCTGTCTTTTCAACAACATTATCTCCCTTTAAAGCACTTACTGGTATATATGTAATATTTTGATCTTCATAATCGCTTTTCTCTACTAATTTCTGAAAATCCGCTTTAATTTCGTTGTATCTTTCTTCTGAAAAATCAACTAAATCCATTTTATTTATTGCAACAATTACATCTTTAATTCTCAATAAATTATTGATAAAAAAGTGACGATAGGTTTGCTCAATAACTCCGTGGCGCGCATCAATTAAAATAATTGCTGCTTGAGATGTTGAAGCTCCTGTAACCATATTTCTAGTATATTCAACGTGCCCTGGAGTATCTGCAATAATATAACTTCTTGTTGCAGTTGAAAAATAAATATGAGCCACATCAATTGTAATTCCTTGTTCACGCTCTGCAACTAAACCATCTGTTGCCAAAGAAAAATCTAAATAATCGTAACCTTTTTGTTTGCTACTGCGTTCAATAGCTTCTAATTTATCATCGGTTAATGATTTTGTATCGTACAATAATCGTCCAATCAAAGTACTTTTTCCATCATCTACGCTTCCTGCTGTTGCTATTTTTAAAACTTCCATTTTTTATGTTGTTAAGTAATTCTTAGTCAACACTTCTACCCTTCGATAAAACTCAGGGAGGACTCTGCTTAGTGTGACAAGATTAGAATTATATTTTTTATTAATTGACTAAAAGTACCCTTGCTGTTTCCGTTTTTCCATGGCAGCTTCAGATCGTTTATCGTCAATTCTTGCTCCACGTTCTGAAATACTAGAATCTCTAATTTCAGCGACTACTTGACTAATTGTTGTTGCATATGAATCTACTGCTGCAGTACAACTCATATCACCAACCGTTCTAAAACGAACCATACGTTCTTCAACTGCTTCTTCTTCATCTTTATAAACGTGTTCTGATGCAGACCAAATCATATTATCACGAACAAATATTTCACGTTTATGCGCAAAATAGATGGAAGGAATTTCTAAATCTTCATTTTCAATATACGTCCAAACGTCTAATTCTGTCCAGTTTGAAATAGGAAAAACACGAACATTCTGACCTAAATCAATATTTCCGTTTAACATATCAAATAATTCAGGTCGTTGGTTCTTTTCATCCCACTGACCAAAATCATCACGCACAGAAAATATGCGTTCTTTTGCTCTCGCTTTTTCTTCATCTCTTCGTGCACCACCAATACAAGCGTCAAATTTAAATTCTTCAATAGCATCTAAAAGTGTGGTAGTTTGAAGCATATTTCTACTGGAATATCTCCCTGTTTCTTCTATTACTTTTCCTTGATCTATGCTGTCCTGAACATTTCTCACAATTAATTCCACGCCTAATTCTTCAACCAATCTATCTCTAAATTCTATGGTTTCAGGAAAATTATGACCTGTATCAATGTGCATTAATGGAAAAGGAATTTTAGCAGGATAAAATGCTTTTTGAGCCAATCTCACCAATGTTATTGAATCTTTTCCTCCAGAAAATAATAATACAGGCTTTTCAAATTGAGCTGCAACTTCTCTAAAAATATAAATTGCTTCATTCTCTAATGCGTTAATGTGTAATTTTTCTGTCATAAGCTATTTTTATGAATGTAAACCACATTCTCTGTTTTCTAATACTTTTGTTGGATCAAAATAAGTAAACTCATTTGGTAAGTTTTGCTCAGCTAAATACGTATCGAGTTCAGCATCTGTCCAGTGATAAAACGGACTTACCTTTAACAAACCATCTTTACTTATTGATACAATATCTATACTACTTCTAAATGCTGTTTGTCCCTTTCTTAAATTAGTAAACCAGACATCTGGTTTGTGTTCACTCATTGCTCTATTAAAAGGTTCTAACTTCACTTGTTCAGTAAAAATTTTATGTTTTAAATCATCAATTTGAGGAATTCCCATAGTTGCATCTCTATGCGCAGCGGTTTGTTTTGGCACATATAAATGAACATTTAACTCCAAAGTCTCAATTAATTCATTTGCATGAGCATATGTTTGTGGTGTATTATAACCTGTATCGCACCAAATTACCTTTAAGCCTTTATCAACCTGTGTACAAGCTTTTAAAATTGCAACTTCATAAGGTCTAAAATTAGTTGTAACTAAAGGATTTTTTGCAATATTTAAAGCCCAAGAAATAATTTGTTCGGGCGACTTATCTTTTAATTCCTTATTTATCTTTTCTATATTTAAATCAATCATTGTTTTCCCCATTTAATAATATTCCAAATTCTTTCGTGAAAAAAATACAGCAGCATTTTAGTTACCACTTCTATTAAGCCAATTGATAATGCCATTGCAATTTCACCAGTAATAAACCATGATATTACAATCGTATCAATAGTACCAACTATTCTCCAACTGATTGCTTTAACAATACTACGTGTTGCCTTTTCTGAATTTTTCACAGCTTCAAAACTTTTCTCAGACTTCATATTATTTGAAGTCAAAACTTGATCAAGTATCATTTATTATATATTCATTTTTTCTGGTGTCAAAAATACATCATTTAGAATACTCTACCAACTCACTAGACTTTAATTTTTAAAGAAATTAGGTTTTAAATTTTAATATTTGAAGTTTAAATGAAATATTATTTAGTTAATGCCTGATTGATATCTTGAATTATATCTGAAATATGTTCCAAACCAACTGAAATTCGCACCAAACCAGGTGTTATTCCAGCAGCTAATTGTTCTTCACTTGACAATTTACTGTGTGTTGTTGATGCCGGATGCGTAACAATAGATCGTGTATCGCCTAAATTAGCTGATAATGAGCACATTTTTATGCTATTTAAAAAGCTTTTACCTGCTTCCAAACCTCCTTTTACTTCAATTGCAATAATATTTCCACCTAGTTTCATTTGCTTTTTAGCAATTTCATATTGAGGATGCGAAGCTAAAAATGGATATTTCACATTTGTAATATTTGCATGATTCTCTAAAAATTCAGCCAGTTTCAACGCATTTTCACAATGTTTTTCTACCCTTACAGCTAAAGTTTCTAAACTTTTAGATAATACCCAAGCGTTAAAAGGAGATAATGCCGGACCTGTATTACGAGAGAACAAATAAATCTCACGTATCAAGTCAGATTTCCCAACAACTACTCCACCTAAAACACGCCCTTGACCGTCCATTAATTTTGTTGCTGAATGTATTACCAAATCTGCTCCAAATTTAATTGGCTGTTGAATATATGGTGAAGCAAAACAGTTGTCAATCACTAATAACAAATTGTATTTTTTAGCAATGTTTCCTAATAATTCTAAATCTATAATATCAACTCCAGGATTTGTTGGCGATTCTGCATATAATATTTTTGTAGAAGGCTGAATTAAACTCTCAATTTCATCAGGATTATTAATATCAAAATAGGAAGTTTCAATATTCCATTTAGGAAAATATTTAGTAAATAATGTATGTGTTGAACCAAAAACCGAACGCGCTGAAACAATATGATCTCCACTTTTTAACAAGGCTGCAAATGTTGAGAATACAGCTGCCATACCAGTAGCAAAAGCATATCCATCTTCTGCCCCTTCCATTTTCACAACTTTTTCAACAAATTCTGAGGTGTTTGGGTTGCTAAAACGTGAATAAATATTTCTATCTAATTCTTCCGTAAAAGTCGCTCTCATTTCTTCCGAGTCTTCAAAAACAAAACTGGAAGTTAAGTACAATGGTGTTGAATGTTCTTGAAATTGTGATCGTTCTAATTGCGTTCTAATAGCTTCTGTTTCAAAATGAAATTTGCTCATAATATGCTGTATTTATTTAATCTCTATTTGTACTTTAATTCTTATCTGCTAACCTTAAAATATCACCAAAAACACCTCTTGCTGTCACAGCAGCTCCTGCTCCCGCACCTTGAATTACCAATGGTTTTTCTCCATAAGACGCTGTATAAATTTCAAAAATAGCATCAGCTCCTTGTATTTGACCTAAAGCACTATTTGTAGGTACCGAGACTAATTTAACCTCTAAATTCCCTTTATCTTTTTGTAAATCGCCCGATAAATCACCAATGTATCTTAGTACATGATTCTCTTGTTGTTGCTCTTTTAAATTTTGATAATACGCATCCATTTCACTTAATTCACCTAAAAATTCCTGGCTGCTTCCTTCTCTTAAATTTTCTGGAATTAAATTTTCAATTTTCACATCTTCAAATTCATTTTGCAAATCTAATTCTCGAGCTAAAATTAATAATTTACGCCCAACATCATTTCCACATAAATCTTCGCGAGGATCTGGTTCTGTATATCCGTTTTCAATTGCCTCCTCTAAAACTGCACTAAATGGCCTATCTTGTATGGAGAAATTATTAAATAAATAACTTAACGATCCTGAAAACACACCTCTAACTCTTGTTATATTTTCACCTGAATCATGTAGTAATTTAATAGTGTCAATTAACGGTAAACCTGCACCAACATTAGTTTCATACAAATACGACTTTTTATGTTCTTTGATTTTTTTACGTAATTCTTTATAAGAAACATAATCAATTGTATTCGCAATTTTGTTTGATGAAATTAAATCGAAGCCATTTTCAATCAACTGAATATAATTAGTAATAAACGTGTTACTTGCTGTATTATCAATAGCTATTAAATTTTCCAAATGATGTTTATCTGCATACTCAATAATATCTTTTACCGTATAGTTTTGAAGCGAATTATTGGCTAATTCTTGCTCCCAATTACTTGAAAC
>Ga0075113_1000425_pt1 | contig 12129 bp, 3 predicted proteins | sample AntAceMetag02UKA_FD_69788 | JGI IMG/M metagenome (GOLD analysis project Ga0075113, IMG submission 69788) | Saline lake microbial communities from Ace Lake, Antarctica - Antarctic Ace Lake Metagenome 02UKA | ecosystem: Environmental > Aquatic > Non-marine Saline and Alkaline > Saline | place...
CCTCAACAAGGTCAACTATTACGTTCGTACCGGAAGGATTGAGAATTTCCCTGCTGCATCCGAGATTAGTAATATTCCCATCAACATCTTTTGTTACTGCAAAGCTTACCGGAAAACTCGTTACCGAGCTATCCAGAGTATATCGCTCTTGACTGATCCCATTATTTACTGACATATATCCCCCTGATTTTTATTGCTTAACATTTATCTTCCTCCAGCTATTTCCCAGAGATCTCTTCTGGTAATCGCTTTGTGTATTCTATTTCCTGCTACATAAGGGAGTCCCACTGTTGTGGCAGCTCCTTTTATTATCTGTCTAGGATTTCCTCTTACAATTCCTTTTGCAAGAGTTTCAATGGCAATATCACCACCACCGAAAAATCCCTTTTTAGCTGCGAGAGCTGCACCACCTATTATTGGCAAAGAGCTGAGAAACCCTTCTGTAAATGCTTCCTTGTAATCTTCTGGTTCATCCGGTAATTCCTTGTTACTCAAAGCCCATATTAATGTTGTAGAAACTCCAAGTCCAGTCAAGGTCAAAACTGCTTCATAAATTGCCTGACCGTCATTATCTTTAAAACCTTTTTTAGCTCTCATTTTTGTATCATAAAAAAGCATATTATTTATCTGATTTATCTGATTAGTGAACATGAGTATCCAGTTCATTCCTTCATTAGAAGTATAGACTGCAGCAATATCCTTTGCGTGTCCTGCTGGTTGTGTTCTAAGGACTGCATTTTGTGCTGCCTGAACCGCTTCCGCTTCACTCATTCCGGCTTCCATTCCTTTGTTATATACTGCTGTCCATCCCACTGTGATTGCTGCCTTATCAAAGGCATAAAGAAACCACATCCCGCTTTTTCCAATCTTCTTAATGATTTTATCATAAGCGTTTACATTTGTCTGCTTTAATTCTTCAGAAAACCTATTCATGGATCTATTCCTCATTTGAGGATCAAGTCTCTCCATTTTTCTTGCCATTTCCAAACCCTTAAAAGGCATAGCGGCTGCTGAAGCTGCAAGATGTTTAACCCCTGTTTCTGGTAAAAATAAGAAAGTAGAAGGGAGCTGTTTTCCCATTGTTACAACATTGTAAGCAAGAGCAGCAACTGCTGTATTCTGCCTGAGCTGTCGAGAAATTCGAGAAATATTATCGTTGTTCTTGTAAATATTTGGATTTGCAACCCGGTTTACCCAATCCTGAACAGTCTTAACTGTTATCATTCCAGTTTTTTCCGCAATAGCTTCGACTAAAACTCTGTCATTAAGGACTGCTTGCATTTCTTTTATAGAAGATCCACCCGCAATATAATGCTCTTGACTCTGGATCTGTCCCATCCAAGCTGAAGCAAGACCAAGCTTGATTTTTTTCTGGTGAGTTTTAGAAATATTGATTCTACTTTTTGTAAATCCTCTATCGGCATAAGCTTTTTTAAGTCCAGCTCTTTCTGATAATTCTGCAGCAAGTCCTTCAATAACTCCCTCATAACCTTCATCAGCTCTGAGCATTGGTGAATAATTGTCTTCTTTTCCGAGATCTTCATTCATGTAATCAATATGAGCATCCCTGAGTCTGTTATAATTCTCCTCATAGTCCTCTAGGATTGCATCTGCGAAGCTTTTCTCTTCAGGTGATAACATTGCAGTAAATGTTTTGACAAGTTCGTCTGAGATCTTATTTCCATATTTGATAGCTTCTGCTTTTAGCTCATTTTTCTGACCGACATAGATATCCAAGATTTCATCCTTTGATATTTTTTCTCCAGCAATGGTCATCGGCTTGCTTAAATCTGCAATTACTATTCCGAGATCCTTCGCAATATCTTCAATTTTGTTTCTTCTCCGGTCAATCTCTTCCATTTCGGTATTCACAATTTTATTTGAATTGTTGTAGAAATATTCAAAGATTTTTCCCTTAAAATTCTGCCCTCCGTCCAACATGTCAAAAAGCCTTTGAGGTCTAAGGTTAAGAGCATTGATAATATTAACAGGAGATCCCTTGCTCCGGGTCATTTCGTCTGCAGTCCCTTTTATGTGGTCGTGATTAACTTTATCACCATCAAGAACTATTGAGGCAAACTCCTGGGCAAGACCTAGCTGTTTCCTTTTTTGTTGATTCAGTTTAAGAGTTCTTTTCAATCTCCCCTTTTTCCTGAGATCTTCAATAAGCTTATCCAGTGCTTCCAGCTCTTCTATATTTACATCGTTTAATGTTGCCTTATTAGCAGCTGCAAGGACTTTTTTCGGAATTCGGTTCTCTTCTTCAGGGTGACGGAGGACATAATCCTTAATTCCTTCCCTTTTCCTGATAGTTGCCCTGCTTCTAAAGTTTGGATCAATCCCTTCCTGTAAAGCCCTGATTGCTTCGGCTTCTGTAAAGTTGATTGTTGCTGTAGGTTTTTTTGCGATCCTTCGAGCAAGCTTCTTTACATAATCCTTGAGGACTTTCTTGTTTCTCTGTTTTCTCTCAAGAGTCCCTTTCCGCTCCTTTTCAGCTTTTGTAGCTTCCTCCATTCCCTGTTTAACTGCTGCGGGAATCTGCTGTGCTGCTTCATTGTATTGAATAGCTGCATTTTCATCTGTATCTGAGAATATTTCATCAACAGTGTAATCTCCTGTTAAAATTCTAAGCTTTATTAAAGGGTCATCAATCCGGCTTGCCATTGTCACTTTCTGCTTCATTGTTGCTGTTTCTGCAAGCTGGTAAGCAAGTGCTGCATCAGCTTCCCTGTTTGCAACATATTCGCCCTGAACTTCGGTTTCTTTTGCAACTTCTGCAACTTCTTTTTCCTGAGACTGCAGCTCTTTCCATTCAGTATATCGGTAAGCATCCTCATTTCCGCCCTGTGATAGAGAAAAGTGCATTTCAAGAAAATACTCTGGATGGTTTTTAAGGTGAGACATTAACCAATTTTTATGTTTATCAGAAAACGATCCCTTGTTAAGGATGGCTGCTTTCCACATTGGAAGCAATTTATCAACCTTGGGATTCCGCCTTCCACCTTTTGTCATTGTATGAGGAGTCCATTGATGTATAAATGTTTTTAGCTCTTGCCAGTCTTTTGGGATAAGTTCTGAAAAGTATTCATCAGATGACCGGAGTTTAATATTCCAATCCTCTTCGGCAACCTCTTCCTGCCAATCTTGCCAGAAACTATCAAGGCTTTTGAGTTCATTGGGATCTGCAGCTTCATAGTCCTGTTCGGTCTGTTTAATCTGCTCAAACTCTTTTTCGAGCCGTTCAATAACTTTAGCGACTGTCAAAGCCTGTTCTTCAGCCTGATCCATATCTTCGCCCATATAATTCTCGAAGTCTTGCATAACCTTTTTAGCATTTGCAATTTCAACTCCGTACTGGACTTTTACTTCCCTGATTTCTGTGAGGATGTTTTTTTCTGAAGTGTTTAAATATAAATTATCAAGAACTCTTCTTACATCTTCTGAGAGTTCTTCGCCTTTAATGCTGCCGTATATTTCTGCAAGCCATTCTGATATTTTGGCAAATAAAGTCTGAAGTCTGGATGATGGAGCTTTTCCTTCAAGGTGATACTTCTCAAAGTCCTCTGCAAAGCTCTCCTCTGCTCCTCTGTCCCACTTCCCACCTATAACACCATAATGTGTCTCAAGTGCTGTTAAGTCTTCGCCTATGAGTTGCCTTCTCATTACATGCCCGATCTCGTGAATAAAAGAAGAGAAGTCTGCAGCCTGAGTTGCCCTGATAATTGCTTTGCCGTTATCAAGAAATTCTACTGAAGCTTTGTATTTGATATCATCTTCTTTCTGGAAAAAACTCTCTGAAGCTCTTGAATTAAACCGTTTGGATGGAGGGATAATCTCCCCTGCCCTATCCCTTGTAATTACATCCGTACTTTTCTTGTTGTTGGTGGTGTTTTTATAAGCGTAATTTTTTCCATCATCAACACCCCATTCATTTATATCATTAGCATCCCACCATACTTCATCAACTGGTACAGCTTGTGAGATTATCTTATATTTATCTAAACAACTTCTTCCATGATTTTTAGCATATTCAAGAGATGGTGTTACCCAATCCCCATTTCTGACTTTTGTTTCTTTTACATTAGCACCAACTGCCCTATACATTTTGATTTTAGGAATTTTATCCATATTCCCGTCTTCACCAGTGTGATCCTTGACCCACCCCATTGCAGCTTTGATTTTATACAAAGAATCTCGATCTGCATTTGAGTTTAAATAATATTGCGGGTGTGTGAAAAAGTCTTTAGGAACAATTGAATCTGTCTTAGCTACAAGGTCAACAATAGAAACATGAAACCCATCGTCATCTTTATAAGGTGCTTCATGGCTTCCCTTATATTCGCTTTCAGTCATGTATCCCTTATCTCTTGCAACGGTATCAATTATCTTTTGAGCTTCTTCCCAATTCTCAAGAGCTATGGCTTTAAAATAAGCATCATCTTGCTTCTTTTTGAGTGCTGGAGTTTGATAAAAGATGTTAGGATTATTCTTGTCATAAGTGCCGGAGTTGTTTACTGATTTTATTTGAGTTGGACTAAAAGCAACTATCTGCGACTGATCTTCTAACATTAACCCGTCGTACCCTTGCTCTAAAAATCCATCTAAATCCTTTTCTGTCGCCCAATATCCGATATCCTCAACGGCATTGATATTCCCCTCTGTCATTGGAAGTATCTTAGGATTCTGCATAGATAAATAGACCGGCATTGTCTTCCCTGCCTTCCCTGCAAAAACATCACTCATTTTTTTATCTGCAGAAAAGTACCAGAGTCTATGTGCATTAGAAAAGCCTCTCTTTTCCCTGCCTTCTCCGAATATATCAAACTCTTTATTTGTTCCGTGATAAACAACAAGCGGTTTTCTTGCTTCATCAACAACCTTGCTATCCCCAAACCACTCTTTAAATGCCTTGGAATCTGTGGGAGCTGCTTCTTGGAAAAAGATGTTAGGGTTCTGAGCATCGTAAGTGCCGGAGTTGTTTACGGATTTTATTTGGGTAGGGTTGAATGCGATTATTTCAGAAGTTCTGCCTTTTAATGCTCCAGCGATACCACTTTTAATAACTCCATCGTATCCTTCTTTTTTAAGAGCTTCAACATCTACTTCTCCATTATAACCATACTCAAGTATCTTCGGATTATTCATAGATACATAAGCAGCAATTATCCTTTTCCCATATCCATAATCATTTGCCATTTCTTTAGATGGCGTAAAATAAAAACCTTCTCCATAATCATCTCTAATTGTGGCTCTTTCTGCATCTTTTGAAAATTCTGAAAATTCTTTTTCAGTCCCATGATAAACAACTAAAGGGGATCCTGATTCATCAACGACTTTACTGCCTCCGAACCATTTTTTAAACGCTTCTGAATCGGTGGGAGCTGCTGGCTGAAAATAAGTCCTGTCGGAGTCGTTGCCTTTAATAATGCGTGAGTCCAGTATTGCTATATTCGTTATATCATTTTTTAAGGTGTTGAGATTCATATCTGTAAACTCAACAGCTTTCACATTCTGTGTCCTTAGTTCTGTAAACAAAGCATTTAAATCTTCTTCATTCAAGGATGTTCCAAAATTGGGATCAATAAGCTCATAAAGGTTTAGCTCCTGTGCAACTGACTCTCCATCTTTAGGTTTATATCCTTGCTCGATAATAAGATCCAAAACAACGTCTTCACTTACTATATCGGATTTTTTAATCTTAAACTCCTGGAGAGTCCTATCTGCACCTTCGTCAGATTTTACATATTCCTCGGCTTGATTTTTATCATAAGATACATAAAAAACTCCTTCGATATCTTTTGGAGTGTAAACTGTCCCACCATGATAAACGGAAATTTCATCATTTTCTTTGGTCATATCTTCCTGATAAAATATAACTGCATCTTCAGGTGTGATGTTTTCAGAAGAGTAGGGTGGTGTGTTCTGTCGCTCTTCCTCGGTCATGCCGGATCGTGCAGAGATATCCCTTGATTCGATCTCCCCTGCTACCCGCTGATATTTGTCAAAGGCTTTTTCTTTCCAATTATCTTCAAGTTTAATTGATTTCTGAGTGATAACATTTCTTCTACTCAGAACTTCTTGATACTGTTTACTAAGAATCTCTTTTTCTGCTTTATCAGAAGTTACATCTTTTTTGTTTATTATTTCAGACATTTCAGAATTCAAGCTTCGGATTTCTTTTGTTAATTCTTTTGATTCAGCAGCTGTTTCCTTCATAAACCGATCTGCACTTGAACCGACCGCAAAGCCTTCAATATCCTGAATAATATGCTGGATCTCGTGAACCAGAGTCCGATTCATTTCTTCCTTGGTCATATCGTTGCTGATAACGATTAAAGGATCGCCCTTGTCTTTATTGAGCTGGACATATCCCGAAGCTCCCTTCTGACTTAAGTCCTGAAAACTGATCTGAATATCTTTCATTTCAGGATACTTTTCAAATATTTCATCTGCCTGAACAAAGTTTTCTATACCACCAAAATCAGTTGTACCTTCTTTGTAATACTCATTAAGCACCGGATCTGACTTGGTTTCTTTTCTCCACTTCTGGTCATACTTCCCTTTAAACCAACCAGTTGCAAGTCTGACTGCATCAGGATCTTTTCCCGACTTAATCATATCTGCAGCAGTATACTTTCCCATTCGTTCTTTCTTGGAAAGAATAGCTGTTTCTCCGATATACTGAAGGTAATTGTCACCGATTATTCCTGTGTCATCCTTCCTTACATCTTCGATATATCTGTCAAAAAACTCATAAGAATCTATGCCCTGGGATTTGGCTGCGTTCTCAATATGCTCCATTGCTGCATCGGTCTTCTCGTTATCAAACCCGAAGGCTGTCTGGAAGCTGGATTTTATTTCAGATACTCTTTTTTCCTTGTATGTTTCAAGTTCACCCTCTTTAAAGGCATCCATTTCCTCTTCAGTTGCTGCTGAGAGTACTTTGTTTGACTTCTGAGCCTGTTCTTGTACTTTCGTAGCCTTTTGTACTTTTACTTCGCTTATAGCGATCATTGGTGCTTTAATGTATGCAACACCCATAAAGGAGGTGAGAGCTTCAGTGAATTGGGAAGCAACATCGGCTGCCTGTTCTTTAAAAGAATCATGCTCAAATTCTGTGTCAAAGGTTCGGTTGTTATATTCCTTCATGAGATACTCACCGACTTTTGAAGAAATTCCCTGAAGACCTTCTTCTGCTGCTTCTGAAATAAGTGAAGCTGTTGAGTCTGTGAGGGCTTTGGCAACAATTGTTTTGAATATCTTTTTATCACCTATGATATTTTTAATTATTTTTCCGGCACTACTGAGTCCATATTCTGTAATTCCAGCAATTTCTATTACTGCATTTGTTCCAGCCACTGCATCAGCTACCGCCCATATAAGCTTATCATCAAGTTTTTTCCCGTTCTTATCGGTTAGTTTTGAATACTCATAAGCATTTGCCCCTCGCTCATAAGTCCGGTATTCCTGAGTAAAGGCTGCACCACTACCCACCATCTGACCAATTCCATAAGCTGCAGGGACTGTGACGGGTGCTGCTACTCCAGAAAGAGCTGCCATTGTTCCAGCTGCTGCCCCGACAATTGCTCCATCATCAATAGTCTTTACACCGAGTTTTCCCATAAGAGTGAATACATCCGCTGCAGATAAAACCTGTTTAAAGAGAAAAGGTGCGTTCTTTCTCATATCTTCATAGTTGGCTTCGAGTGCTTCCGCCTGAGCCATGAGGTCTGGATCAAATCCCTTTTCCCCCATTTGAGAGAATATATTTATATGGTCATTTCTATAACTAATTGTAGCTGCTAATTTCTCTTTCATGCCGTCACCATCTACAGTTTCGACTCTTCTACCAGTGAAATAGGAAAAAGATTCTTTCTTTTTTTTGGGTTCTTCATCATTCCAAGTGTTTATAAATTTTTCTGGATCGCTTATTATTTCCTCTCTGGTCATTTCTGTAAGCTGTGATCCAAGGTTTGCCATTTCAGCAATAGACTCTCTTTCCTTGTCCTCTACTGGTGCATATTCTGGAGTATTTCCAGACTGCATAGAAGGGATGTAGTTATCAGAAGGTGCTGCTGTTTTAGGTTCTGGAACTCTTATAACAGGTGCTGCTTCTTTTTCAGGTTCATCAATTGCCTTTAAACTTGGAATGTAATCTCCCACTTATAAATCTCCCCATATCTGTTCTCTGCTTAGTTTCTGCACAACTTCGTCCTTTCCCCTGACAATTACCCTGTAAAAAATACCAGCATTGGCAAAGTACATTTGTCCAGTGGTTGGATTGTAGTCTTCTCCTGTTTCTCCAAGATTTATCTTTTTCTTCTTGAGTCTTGTTTTGATAAAAGCAACTTGACCTTTTCTGAGAGTTTTAAGTATATCTGAATACTTATACTGAACACCCACAAGCTCATTGTCTTGAATCTTCCGCTGCAGCTCTTCTGCTTCGTTTTCTAGGTTGCTGTCCAAGAATCCGCTTTTAACCTTTGTAGACTTGAAATTAAAGTCTTTTATTGGATCAAGCAAATTCTGTGCTACCTGATTTTTCATACTAGCATCGAGATCACCTTCTAGCAACAACTCATTATATTTAAGTACAACTTCTGACTCTTGTTCATCAAGTAAAGACTTTTTACTCATAGAGGACTCATTTGATCTTTCTCTCTTAAACCATTCAGAGATCAACCCCAGCCCTTCTTTTGTTCCTATATCAACATCCTCTTCAGCTTTTTTAATAAGAGGAAGCATTTTTGCCTGTGCAACTTGTGGCATCCCGTCCTTATCTACTCCGGTCATAGAGGTAAGTATTGCAATTTTCTCATTCTTGGTCTTGGAAGCATCAGATAAAACTTTTACAGCATCAGCATAAATCAGTTCATCTGTCATTTTATTGGGATCTTTGTCGCCTGATAATCCAGCCTTCACCCTTGCATCAAGTTTTGAAAGAAAATGTTCTACTACTTTAGGATTTTCCCTTGCCCTTGGATCTGCAAAGATACCCTCTTTTGTAAGCTGATTTTGCTCAAACTGAAGCAAGAAGTCTGACTGCATTTCCCTTTCAGTTTTCTCCCTCACTTCTTTATCTGCAATATTCTTTAATCCCCATTTTTCTTTATATCGTCCATTAAGCTCTTTCTTTTCTTCAGGAGACATAAACTCTGTATATTCGCTTGCAAGTATCTTTAATCCAGTGGGATAGTCTTCTTCTTTCAAGTCTTCCCACAAGTTGTTGATATCTTTTCTGTGGTGTGCAGCTTCGTATTCCGGCATAACTTCTTCAGGTTTCAAGAGTCCAAGAGATTCTTTAAGTGCAATTGCTTCCCTGATTCCATCGTTATCATTATCCATTTCAGCATTTGCCTGTTTGCTTCCCACCATTGTTGTGGCAATTTCGGTTGTTCTTTTATCCTCCAGCTCTTCTACAATGCCCCCGCCCTGCTCTGACATTATTTTCCAGAGCTTAGCTGCCTTCTGTCTAAGAAGAGGATCTTTTATTGTTTTAGCGTAAGTATCGCCCATTGATTTCACTTTCTTGTCATAGTCATCTTTGTAAAATTTACTCTTTGTAATACTCATATCCTGCTGCTCTGCCATGCCGGACTTGTACTCTTCCAGCATTTTAGATACTTGGTCATTGGTGTTTTTCTCTATATTGCCCCACTCAATGTCATCAAGAGCCTGTTGTTTTCTCTTAACAGAATCACCAATCTTTTCAACTCCATAATCAACAAGTTTATCAAGACCACCACCAAGAGCATTTCCCCAAGCTGCTGTCTTTTTAGCTGCAGACAAATCCGGTTTTTCAAAGAGCGTATTGTAATTCTGAGGGTTTGTTTTCTGCTGTTTATATACTGGTATTTTCAAAGTATTCCCCCTGTACCCACTGATAATGCTGTGTCAAATATCCCACCCCATAATGAAGCGTTTGCTTGAGAGTTGGCTACGGCTGCATTTGTATTGGCTTGTGTAAGTGCAGTTTCTGCCTTCTGTCGTTCCTTGTAGACATTTATCATGCCTTGTTTATAGGTTCGACTGAGATCCTTCTGTAAATTATCTGTAGTGTCCTGCATAGCAAGAAGAGCTGATCCGCCTGATTCCTGGAAGTCGGTCTGCTTGCCTTTGTAGTTTTCAATATCTGATTTAAGATCTAAGGTATCAACTTCTGATCCTTTTTTGTCAACAACAGTGTGAGTGTCTTTTGGCGGGACGTAAACTGTACCGTTTTTTTCAGCTTCTGCTCGCCCTTCCCTTTCTTTTCTTGCTTTTCGATCTTCTCGATCATCCCGCCTGTTTGAGGATTCCATGAAGTGAAAGTTTTTTACTTCTTTTGTTGAATCGGCATGACCTTTATAATCCATCTCTTCAACACCAAGCGCATACTCGCCGACTTCCTTGACTCCTGTTCTACTAATCCTAACCCCTGACATCCCAAGCTTCTGTCTCTGTGAAGATCTGAAGGACTCGCCTTTTTCTGCGAAAAGGTCTGCATTTTCCTTGTTTGCGGTTTCTAGCATCCCTGAATTTTCCATTAGAAGGTTGTAATTAGCTTTCCCTGCTGCCTTAATCGCCCGGGCTTCTTTCCTCTTTGCCGAAGAGCCAAATATTCCACTAAATAATCCCATTATTTTCTACCCCCTACGCTGTATTCCAAGCTGACTGCACATATATTCAACGGCAAAGCTTCGTCCTGTACCAGGTACATGAAGTTGTCGGCATCGTAATTTCCAAAAGAGGGGAGGGTCTTATCCCCTGTAAATAATTCAGGTGCAGAGAGATCAAGCCCTGCATTTCTAAAACCTACGTCATACAGATTATCAAGGTCAATTCCAATTTTAATTCCAAGAGTTTTGTATAACCTTACACTGAAATTACTAATTCTTTTTTTCTCACCAATTAAGGAAGGTTGTAGTCTGAGTGTCTTCACATAAGACATATAAGGTAATCCGATATTTATCTTGTTTGCCTTTGCTGTAAGTGTTATTGCACCGGAAGAGACTATCTGGTTTTGCTGCAATGCTCCATCTGCAAAGACGGCAACCGACTCGCCTTCAAGGTGATTAAGTCCTGTCATTGCGGAAGTAACAAGTTCTGCTGTTCCTCCAGAAATATAAGGAGTATAATTAGTGCTATCTACGTTTACAGTAAACTCTGTCCTCAAGCTAAAAGTATCTGCATCAATAACGGTTATTTTATATAGCCGATTATTGAGTTCTACCATTCCGACTACATTATACATCCTGATAAAATCATCAGTTGAGTATCCGTGAGCTACGGAAGTTATTACTGCAGGATCTGCCTGTGTTACTCCGGTTACAATTACTGCATCCCCATTGCTTACCGTTACACCTGAATTGACATAAAACAAGTCGTCCTGCTCTTCTGGTTCGCTTTCTGTGAAGTATTCAATGTATCTGACCGATGATCCGTTTATAGTTCGTTTGACAACGATATAGATGGCATCTTCTCTTGCTGCGGGTACGACTGCAATTCCCTCGATGACTCCCCCGATATAATGAGAGTGCCATGCAGTAAGTCCAGTTGTCCGGTCAAATGATAATCCGACCAAGTAACCATCATCCCTAACGCACCACAAACATTGTACTGGTTCTTGTTGGTATGCAATTGCAGTTAATCCTGATTCAGTAATGTGATCCGCATAAACAGTTAGGTCTGGAGAATTTAAAGCTCCATCAATTGAAGTATAGGCAAATTCCCGCACCTTCCTTCCTGCTTTCTGCACAAATAAAAGAGACAATCCAACCAGTTGAGCTTGAATATTGCTGCTTCCAAAGGTAGAGATCTGTTTTATTTGTATATCTGTCGGAGTTATACCCCTTGATCCATAAATCTGTACCTCACTGCCTGTTGTGCCGATGGTCAAGATTTCCCCCGATACCATCCACATAATTTTATTATATTTAGACACACCAATTTCATACTGCCACGGATCTGAGTCTTCCGTTGCTATACTAAAATTGTTATAATCAAGGACTTTACTTCCCCAGACGGTTTGGGGATTATTATTTGTTCCCGCAAGAACAAGTCTCCCTTCGTGAAAAGTAATTACTGAGGGATAATTGTCTGCGGTAGTCAAAGCGGTTAAAGGTGCATCAATAATCGCCCAAGATGTTT
>Ga0075113_1000434_pt1 | contig 12007 bp, 18 predicted proteins | sample AntAceMetag02UKA_FD_69788 | JGI IMG/M metagenome (GOLD analysis project Ga0075113, IMG submission 69788) | Saline lake microbial communities from Ace Lake, Antarctica - Antarctic Ace Lake Metagenome 02UKA | ecosystem: Environmental > Aquatic > Non-marine Saline and Alkaline > Saline | place...
TTTAGTTTTTAAATTTTCTATACACTTAATACATTTTAAATTGTAACCACGAAAATTTAAAAATTTTAATTTATTATTACATATTTTACATTTTCCATTATCTTGAGTTAAATAAATATATAATTCTTCTTGTGTGAATGTTTTTTTATTTAATAATATTTGTGTATGTTTAAAAATATTATTTTTTATTAAGAATCTTTTTAATTTTTTTGTACTATTATTATATCTATCTGGTTGTAAATAACGTAAATTTAATAATAATAATTTTAATAAATTTTCTTTTTCTATAGTTTTACTCATTAAATGGTGTATTATTTGTTTTATATATTTACCGTGTCAAAGCTAATTATATCATCATTTTCAGTTAATTCGTCTACTCTTTTCCAAATATTTCCTTTTGTTAAAATTTTATGATTTCCTGTTATTTTTATAGTTTCAGTTTCAGTTTCTATTTCAAACATTTGTTGATTTTCAGAAAGATTTTTATATACAAATTCAATTTCTTTTAATTCATTTTTATTTGTTTTTTCATTTTTTGTCCAAACATATTCCCCAATTTTTATATTTTTTATTTTCTTTTTCGAAAAATCTTTCATTGTTATTAATGTATCTGGGTGTAAACACTCGTCGATACAAACACTATTAAACTGAGAAAAATATTCTTCATCTCGTTTTACTAATGATTGGTAAGTACCAAAAATGATTTTTGGTTTTATCATTAGATTACCAGACAATCCTACCCGATCGTTTAATTCAGCTTTTTTTGCTCCTGAAAATATACATTCACTATTCCATGAGGGTCTCTTTCCACATTTTTCTTCATATTCATAGAATTTTTCTTCAGTTTGTGTTACTAAATTAATATTAGGAACTACATAAAGCATACTTTTTATAATTTCTCTGTCAATTAAATATTTAAAAATCATAAATGCTATAAGAGTTTTACCACCTGAAGTAGAAATTTCTTCTGTACAAAGACGAAATTTAAGAATTTTTTTAGCAGCTTTTAATTGATAATCACGTGGATAAAAATTTTCCGCATCTTTAAAATAATCACGGGCCCATTTATCAAAATCATCACCATTATAATCTTTGTCAGTAAAAATTTCTGAACCTTCAATTTCTAAATTAAAATTATATTTATTAGAAAAATTATTTAATTCTTGCCAAAGACCAATAGGAATACGATTGTACCTGTCTATATATTTTACTTCTCCATCCCAACCATTCGAATTTTTTAACTTTTTCTTAATTATAAACCAATTATCTACTTTTTTTGTAAATGAATAAGTTAATTGTTCTAATTCTAACTGAGTACTTTCAATAACTTGCAAAAATTTTTTATCTTCTGTAATTTTAAATTTCATATCATAATATAATTTTTATTCTATTATCAGTACTTTTTTATTTAGCTTTTTACTTTTCGAAACTGTATCCATTGTTCCATTAGATTTAAGTCCCTTTGGTATAAAAGCTAATATAAAATCTGATTCTTCTGCTATAAAAGAATTTCGTTCGAAAAAATTACCAACAATATAAGGTTTTCCGAACCATTCTTTAGGTTTTACTGAATATTGATTATGTTCTGTATGTGATGGATTAAATTCTTTATATTTTAAATTTTTTTCTAGTGCAACTTCTTTACCTAATTTATCTGCACCTATCGCACCACCACTAACGATACAGATTTCCCCATATTTAATAATACATTGATCAACAATTTGTGATACCTTTAATTTATTTGTATATCTCCGAGAACCAACTATTCCAATATTTATCATAACTAAATAACTTTTTATATATTATTAGCAAAATCTATTGCCATTTGTTTTGCTTCTAATAATGTTTTAGCTTCCCATTCACCTCTACCATATATTGTTGGATATTCAGTAAACATGCCAGATTTTTTATTTCTCATATTTACATTTAATATTTTATCATCATAAGTATATTCAACATATATTCCTAATTTATTATCTCGGGTTTCTTCTCTAGCAACAGAATTAACTTTATGTGTATTACCATCCATATCTAAATCACCCCAAAATACTAAACAACTTTGTTTAAAATCTTCCTTATTTTTAGGATTATAACCACAATTACCCTTTTCGCATTTAGAACCTATTCCAAAACCAAATATAGCTCTATGTGACCAACCATACCATTTTTGTTCTTCTGGATTAAATCCAATATTAACTGTATGTTCGCTATTATTTTTAGTATTTTGTAAATCCTCTGTAATTCCGTATCTTAAATAAAATTTAAAATCTTTTTCTAAACCCTGATGAGTAAAATACGAATTATCATATCTCGAATGATATATTAATCCATCATCATTGGGAATTTGACTAGGCTGTAAATATGCAACCTTATTAATAAATTCTCTTAACATTTTTTTTCCAATTCGTTTCATTATTTTCCTCTATTTATTTGTTCAATTTCTACTTTATATTTTATTCCATAAATTAAATTATCAATAGTATTTATTGTATTATTTATGAATTTATAATGATTTTCTATAGCCTCTCGTTTCATTAAGATTTCACTTATTTCATGTAAAATTTGTGTTTCTTTTGTTTTTTCATTCGGGAATCTTTTTTGTGATTTATATGAATAAAATTCATATTTTTCAGACCATTGCATTCGATATTTTTTATTAACCCTTGATAATATTGATAATAAATAATGATAATATTCTACAGCCTTTTGACGCTCAGTATAAATTTCAGTTTGTAATTCACTTACTAACGCAATATTTTTCATTTTCTTAGACATATTAGTAATAGAATTAGTCCAATCAAGTCTCTCTTGTTCAAATTTTTGCTCTAATAAGTCTTGAGTAGTTTTAATCTTATCTGAAGATTTACTATTACTAGTATTATTCATAAAATCATCAAACTTCATATCGTTTAAATCAGCCATATTAAAATAATTTTGTATTGTTTGATTTTTTATTTTTTATTTTTATATTAATTTTAGGTTTTAGTGGTTTTATTTTTAATGAAATATTATAATCCATATCAGATTCATTAATAGATGAATCAATATTAAAAGTAAAATTTAGTTTTGTTTTTAAACCTTTAATCATTTTTTAGTTTTGTTCTAATATTTTTATTTAATTTCATAGGATCAAATGGTTCATATTGTATCATCCATTTTTTAGTTTTAAAAAGTCTACCTGTTCCATTACAATTTATACAAGTTTTATAATGAGTTTCATAATCTCCTTTATGATAATCTACTAATTCCTCCCATTCATATAATCCTGTTCCTTTACATCTTTTACATATTTTTATACTATGTTCAGTAAAAAACTTATCTTCATCCATTTTTTATTTCATTTAACAGTTCTGTATATGCTAGTTTAAAACCAAGCCAATAATGCCAAGAATTACTTTTTGGTTTATTAAAAATCATTTGTTTATTAGCCCTTTTAATTTGTTCTATAATTTGTATTTTAGAAAGTTCTATTTTTTCTATTTTATCTTTAGTTTTCATTTTTTTATATTTTTTACATACATTGTATCAATACCGCTATATTCAACTAAAGTTACATCTTCTTCATCAAGTTCTTCATCAATAATTTGCTTAATTATATCCCAATTTCCTCCACCTCTTCCTGCACCAATTTTAGGTATTCCTATTCTTTTATGATAAGTATAAACTGTATCTTTAATCTCTCTCATACACAATCTAATTGCACCATAATCAACTTCTAATTTATTATATGAATAATTATATTGAGTATATGCATTTATTATTAATAAATCACCATATTTAGTATAACTAAATTTTCCTAATTTATTTTTATCACCCTTAATGGTTTTACAATCTACTTCATATGCAATAGGAAAATTATCTTTTATACTTTTAGCAATTCCTGAACCCATTGTACACATACAATTACAACCATGAATTATTATATCAAATTTACGTTCCTTTGCTAATTTTATTAAGTCTCCGTTAATAGTTTTCATTTTAAATATCTATTATATCTAATCCATTAGTACTAAAATAATTATCTAATAATGGAAGTTTGACATTATTAATTTTTGCCCAAATTATTAAATCATTTAAATCCATTTTTTTTCTATAAGGAATCTCTAAATCTTTTTTTAATTTACTCCATAAAAAAACAGAAAAACCTGCATCTATTGCTTTAATTGATTGTTCTCTTCCTGTTTTATCATCATCATACCAATATCGAACTGGAATGTCAAGTGGAAAGTTTTTATTCGCTCCTGCATTTGCAATAGAATTTTTAAATAAAAATGAGTCGAATGGGCCTTCAAATATAGTCACAGGTAAATTAAAATTTAAATATAAAATACCAAATAATTGAGAAATTATATCTATTTCATCAGGACATTCTTCTTTTTCTAATAATGATCTCATTTTAGAAATAGTAAATGTTGTATATTTTGGGTTAGGATATGATTTAAATAATCTTTTTTGTGCTCCTATAATTTTTCCAGAAGATGTTAAATTTAAAATTAAAACATAATTTTCTGATTGGTTATATAAAAATTTTGATTCATCATATTGCATCCTTTTTACAAGCCAATTCCATATAGATGATTGTTTTACTTCAACTAAATTGAATTTTTTCTTAAGTTCTTCTCTATCAATAGCATATTTTTCTATTTTTTCAATATCTAATAATAAAGATATATCATATGATGCAGAAGAAGTAGTTTCAAAGTTTCCTAAATTTTGGGAAATATAATTTACAACATCTAATTCTAATGCAGTATCAAAATTCTTTAGAAATGTGTCAACTCTTTTAAATATTCCACAATTAAAACATTTATAAAAATTTTTATGTTTTCCTTCAAGAATAATATTTCCACGTTTTTTATGTACATATTGCATTGAATCCCCACAATATGGACAAGCAAAATTTATTCTATCTTTATGAACTTTATATTGTTGTTTAGATGGTTCAGTATTAAATCTTTTTTGTAATATCGGAATAATTAAAGAAATAAGTTGTTGAACATATTCTTCACTAGTTAAAGTTTTATCAATAGCCTCAGAGAGGGATGAATCGAAACTCATCCCACTTTGAAACTCTTTTAATTTATTCATTTTTTAAAGATTCTTTAATACATCATCTAAATTTCCTGCAATACCTTGATCAGGCTGCGTTATTGTTGGTATATTTAAATCTGGCAAATTTGTAGAAGAAAATCCTCCACTAAGATCTGATATATCTAAATTTGTAGAAGTAATAGGTTCCTTTTTTATATCTGGAGTAGGTGTATTATTTTTAACTCCTGCATATTTTTGAGATACTGTTCCTTGTCCTGTTACAGCATTAATAACGTGATTTACATAATCATTAGTATCTTGATCCCATTCTTTATAATTATATCTGTTTAAATCAGGGGAACTAGTTTTAACAAAATCAAACACTTGTTGTTTATCACTAGATTCATTAATAGGAATAAGTTTATGTTCATTATTAGGAATACAAAGAGGAATTTTATCATCAATAAATTTTGATTGATCATAATTATTATAACCAGATACTTTTGTAATTACTAAAGCAAATGCTTTTCCATTTATAATATCGAATGGATCATGTTTAGCGCCAATCATTGGTTTTAATTCAGCATTAATTTTTTCCCAAATTTTAATGCCATAACGATAAATCAAAATTTTACCTTCTAATTCTGGGTTTTGTTGATCTTTAATTATTTGAATACAAGATGCATATGTATGTCGTCTAGAAAAAATTGCTGCCTTTGCTTGTAGTGCAACATTATCATTTTTCTTTAATTTCCAATACATATCTTGTAAAATTGAAGATTTTCCAATTGAGGATGGGCAATCAATAGTTCTGCCTCTTTGAGTAATAGGATCTTCAAGCCATGCTACCCATTTTTCTTTGATTGAGCCGTATGTTGGATCTTGCCACCAAGGGATAAAGCGAACAATTGCTTTATATACGCCACCTTGACCTTTGTCTGCTGATGGAGAATATTCGTCAGCATTTTTTTTAATTGCTTCTTTTACCTCTACATTAGGGGCAAATAATGAATTTACATTTTCAATTTCATTCATACTTTTTTTGTTAGTTTAGTTAGATTTTTAATTAAATATTAGATACTTTTTTTATTAGTTTTTAGATTTTAGAATCATTTAAATTATTAGTATCTATTAGTTTATTAGTTATTATATATATTAACGAAAACAGGAAAAGTTTTGTAAAAAGTGATTTATTTTCAATTATTTTTATTTATATTCTGTAATACCATATTTTTTAATATTGTTATGTATATTTTTTAATAATTCATTTTTTTTATTATCAATATCAGTATAAGATTTATATGTAATTGTTTTTACTAATCTAATCCATTGTTTATTTTTTATCTTAAAAATTTCTACTAAGCCTAATTGAACTAATAATGATATAAAATTAAGTCCCCAGTGAGCTCCTTGCGAAAGATTGAAATAAGATCTTGGAATAGGTTTATCTGTATCAATTAAATCAACTAATTTTCTTATAAATCCTATTATATGGCTGCTATTTTGATGTTCGTAAGCAAATTTATAAAATTCATAAATATAATCGATTTTATTTTCTTTTTTTCTTTTTTCAAGAATTTTAGAAACTAAATTAGAATTATGTTTTCCTTTTAATATTTCCATTACATCATGGAAAAAATTTATTTTATGTTCAAGTCTTTTTTCTTTTATAATATTATTAACGTCTTTTAATGTCTGACCATCATAATCAGGTAAGTTATATCTCCACTTAATATTTTTGTATTTAATTTTGGCCAAGTATGTTTCGTATTCAACTTTGCCAATTATATTAGTTAAAAATAATTTATATCTAGCGAGTATGGTTTCAGGTCTATGTTGACGTATTATTTCTTCTACAGATAATTTTGTTATTTTTTTTAATTTATTTGCTTGTATAAAATCTAATTTATTGTTGTTATTATATAAATTATATAAATTCTGGATTGGAATTGATTTATCCCATGATAATTTATTATCAATAATAATTTTGATTTCATTCTTTGTTTTTGGTTTAAATAATTATTCTTCGTTTAAACTTTCATTAGTTTTTTCTTTTTTTGTTTCTAAATTTACAACCTTTCTTATTAAATTATGTTCCTTTGGATCTTGATTATGATAACTATAAATTCCTTTTGTAAATGTAACTTCAAATGGTTCATTTAATATTTTCTTATATTTTTTTCCTAATCCCGGCTTTACATAAGCAATAGTCATGTGTGGGCTATAAGAATTATATGTTTGTGTATTATTAAAAGATTCTAAAAATAAATTTCTATATTTTAATAATGTTTCTGAAACAGGAATATTATATTTTACAACATCATATTTTTCTCCTTCAAATATACTTATTTCTGATATTGTTACAGTTAATGATTTTAATTTTTGTTCTATTGCATCTGCAATAACAGTAGGATCAATTTCCTCTTCATGAATACCCCATAAAAGTGTTATATGTGGATCTTCTTCTAATCCATATGCATCATTATTACCTTGTATATAAATATCTTTTTCAATAATTCCTCCTAGATGATTAGCTTCCCAATCATCTATTTTAGTAGATAATGTTACAACACCATATAATGGTGTTTCTTTTTTACTTTCATTTATCCAATTATTTATACTTTGAAATTTCATTTTTTTTATCTTTTAATTTACGTACCAATAACCTATATTTAATAAATCAATTAAGTTATTTATTAAATCAATATTCTTAATTACAAACCCCTTATCTAATGATAAATCAGTAAAATAAATTCTCCCTACTGTTTCTTTATTAAAAGTAACTATTCCTCTATCTGGAATATCAAAACCATGTTGTTTTAATATTTCCTTTTGAAAATCATGTATAGATAAAGAAACCCATCCACATATTTCAACTCTATCTAAATTTAAAGGATTTGATTTTTTGATTGGTATTGATATACCTTCTTTTAATTTATTTTTTGTTCTATATTCACTATTAATGTATATTTTATTTTTTACTAACATTTTATATGTTTTAATAACATCATATAATTCTATTTTTTCATCATCATCAAAACTATTAATAGATTTAATCCATATTTCATTATCATAAAAATTTGATGGTTTCATTAATAATGCTTCTTCTTTTGTAATAAATTTTTTGTTAAGTTCTCTTTTTTTTCTTTTTTTTCTTGCCTTTTAAAACGTTTATCATAAACTGATTCAAAATCTTCATTTACATCATCATCCATTATATAAGAATAAACATATTTTGTAAATAATTTATAAGATTTACCTCCTAATTTTTTATAAATTCCTAATAAAGGATGTTGAGGCGGACCCATTCTTCTGAACATTCCAAACTGAGGTTGATTATTAGATGTTTTAATAGAATTAAGAATTTCTTTATCAGGAACATGGTGGCTTCGTTGTTCTTCAATAAAACTAAATGCCATAGCCATTATTTCTTGTTTATTACTAAAATATTCATCTTGAGAATGAAATTCAGGATCTTGATTAACTTTCATTCTACTTACTTGATTCTTATGGATAGTTTCATGTCCAAATCCTGACCATAATTGTTGTAATATCATATTTAATTGATGTATTGGCATTGCGATGAATTTATTATCAAATGTTTCATCTACAATTATCATTATGCGCCCAGTTGGTGAATCATAACCCATAATTCTAATGCCTAATGGGGGCATTAGAATAGCATCTTTAATTGTTTCACGTTCTTCTTCTGCTATTGCATTTAAATGCGCATTAAAATCTATAAAATGAATATTTAAATCATTTAAATTATCATTAAGCATTGAAAAGGGATCATTAGTATTAGAATTTTTTACTTCTATTACAATTTCTTTAAATCGTTCGTATAATTCTATATCAGGTTGTAATACAGCTTCATTAATATTTTCTTTAACAAGTTTCATTTAAAAATTTTATTTTATTTTTGATAAAGTCTTTAACATTTCCTTTAGGTTATCATCTGGATGACAATCCCACTTACTTTTGTTTGCAGGGTATGGTCTATATGAAACATGAGTCCAAATTCCTGGTGTACCTTGTAATGCCTCTTGTGAAACATCCCACATATCTTCATTATAAGTTAACGGAATTTTATATTTTATGTTAAAAAATAATAATAATTCGCATAAAGATTTTAATTGTGCAATTGGATATTTTTCAAAATATTCTTCTCCTCTAAATTTAGGTAAATATTTTTTTATTGGTACTATTACTTTATTTCCATATACAGCATAAAAATTATTATCTCGTTTAGTTAATTGACCCCAATTATCTAATTCAATTCCTATTGAATGTTTATCTAAAAAAGATTTTCCTGCACCAATATGTGCCGCCCAATATTTTTCATCAAATAATTGATTTACTGTTCCATCTCTTTCTATTATTATACTAGTTGCTACTCTATTAGTAGTAGATAACCAAGTATCTATATCTCCTCTAATTCCAGGTCCAGACACAGTATGATGTAAGACAATTTGTTTTTTATTATAAATATCTTTTTCTGAACTAAAATATTGTTCATTAGGAAAACTAATTTTTTTAATTTTAGATTCATCAATTGGTTTTAAACTTAACCACTTATTTTTTTCTTTAAAATTATTGTGAAAATTATTCATAATTATTTTTAATATTGAATATTTAATTTTCTTAAACATTTATTTTTCCAATTAGATTTAGTGCAACTTATTCCAGTTACTTTAGTATTTTTATTAATTCTATTAATTTCAATAAAACAATCATCAAGATGAAATATAAAATCATTATTATTTTTAAAGAAATTCCATTTATCTTCAAATTCAGTAAATATTAATCTATTTCTAGGAATACCTAATTCCTTAATTATTTTATAAATATCTAAATTTATAATTTTTCCTAATCGTTTATTTGTATTAAATCTTTTAAAAAATTCTTTATCACTATATCTTGAAGTAACAACCCAAACTTCAATATTTAATTTTAACAATTCTTTTACAAAAGTTTGTACATTAAGTTTATCTAATGTATCATCAAAATCAAAACTAACTTTTTGTTCTAAATTCATCTGATAATTTATATGTATCGTTATCTTTTATTAAAATTCCATTATTAATAAATATTTGAGATGTAAATATAGCTGTTTCTTTTACATCATCAATAATTTTATCAATTTCAACATCTAATAATATAGGAGTCGATCCATTTTTTAATTTATTATCTATTTTATCTTTTATAACTAAATAAATTAAAGTTCTCGACATAAACGGAATGGTTAGTCGATCGTCATACTCCCCATTATCTAATTTTTCAGATATTTTTGTTAAAAATATTTGGGCATGTTCATTCATTATATAGTTTTTATTTATTTATTCTCAATCAATTCTGCATTAAATAATTTTTAACAGATTTTTAAAAAACTTTTGCCTGGGGCTGCATAAAATAAAGTACCTAAGCTTCAAAGAAGAAAAGTTACTTTAAAGGGGGAAGGGCTAAAGCCGAGAGCCCCTGACAATAAATAAAAATACTTAAGCCGAGAAAGTAGGAAGAGTATCTAACTTTAATCTTAATGTTTCTAAAACCCAGAAAGCATCAACAAGATCATCTAAATGAGATATCCAATTATCCATTCTAGTTTTAAACTCTTGACTATTATTATTAACATAATTACTTAGTTCTAAATCTTGGTTTAAAAAGGATTGAATCATTTCATCTTTACCCATTCCACGTTTTGAACAACCAGCTGTTTTTTTAACTGATATAGGTGCAAATGTATATATGTTTTCAATTGGGATGATTCTAGATAATTTATAAATTAAAATATATCTCCATGCTACTATTGATATGGTTGCATTTCCCACACTACCATATGAAGTACCTTCAAATCCTATTATAGTATCTTTATTTAGAAATTTTGATAATGAGTTAATTATTAAATCAGCTAAGATATTAGCATTAGTTATTTCGTATATAGTTTTATCTTGTATTTCTATATTAGTTCGGTTAGTAATATCAATATTTGCTCTATCATAAATTTTCTCGTTCTTTTTATTTAGACTTTTTGACCATAAATAAAAAAAATGATTGTTATCACTTAGAACACATCCAGCAGGTTTTGATATAGAAAAATCAAAAGCTATTAAGTTTCTCATAAATATTAAAATTAAAAGGGTTAACTATTTAATTTATATATCTTTAAAAAATAATAGCTTTATCTATAAGCATCTTTATTACATGGATGTAATTTAAATCTTTTAGATAATTGTTTTAGTTTTTCTACACCATCTATGTTTAAATTATAATCACTATCATAATATTTGCTATAAGTTTGTTTCCATCCAGTACTACTTGTACCAGAATGGATAATTGAATTAAATGAATTAGGCCCATAACCTAATTCATAAACAAGTTTAGTTAACTCTAATCTAGTTGTTACATTATGAGTTGTTATATATTTTAATAATCTATATTGTTTATATCCTCTTGGATATGTTTTATTAGGTAATTTATTATTTTCTGTATTTAAAATATATTTAATTTCTTTAAATTTCTTTTTATCTATTAATTTATTAAACTCAGTTGAATTTAAATTATCTAAAAATTTTAAAATTTCATCTTTTAATAAATAATCATCATACATGTATCTTAAAAACCCCATTGTTATTTTAAATGTACCATCATTTAAATAATTTATTAACAACGGTACATCTTTATTATATAATGCAACTTTTAATTTTTGTTTTTGTGTTAGCATCTCTTCAGATTCGCCTAATGTTATAATAAATTTTAAAAAATTTCCAGTATATGTTTTATCATATGAATCATTATTAAAATTTTTTATACATCTAGATATCATATTCTTTAATGATACCCCTTTATCTAAAAGACATTTATATTTAAGTTTTTCATCTTTTAATAAAATTGATAGTCTAAATAGTCGATAATGATCTATATATTGTTTCTGATCAGTATGTGTTAAAATAAAATTTAAAAAATTTTGTGATTG
>Ga0075113_1000436_pt1 | contig 11998 bp, 10 predicted proteins | sample AntAceMetag02UKA_FD_69788 | JGI IMG/M metagenome (GOLD analysis project Ga0075113, IMG submission 69788) | Saline lake microbial communities from Ace Lake, Antarctica - Antarctic Ace Lake Metagenome 02UKA | ecosystem: Environmental > Aquatic > Non-marine Saline and Alkaline > Saline | place...
TTGTCGTCGGAGCAGAGACACCCATCTCTTTGCTTAACTCCCCAAGTGTGCATAGCTTTTTCTCAGACAAAATCATAACCGCACTCATTTGTGATGGAGGAACTTCTCCGTCTTTGGCCATACCGCGGTGCATTTTCTTAATGAACAATGGAAAAATCTCTAAAATTTCTTTTGCTAATTCTTTTTTCTTATCCATCACATCCTCCATTCACTTAGCTAAGCTAAATATTTACTTTATTAAAGTTTAGCATAACTAAATATACTGTCAAGAAAATATTTTCTTCTCCAAAAAAAAGAAACCCCGCACCATCAATTGATGGTGCGGGGCAAATTAAGCCCAGCAACTTTCTACTCTCCCACCTCCTTGCGAAGGCAGTACCATCGACCTTAAAAGGCTTAACGGCCGTGTTCGGAATGGGAACGGGTGTTGCCCTTTCAGCAATGCTACTGGACATATCCTGCAAAAGCTCAACAATTATTGTAATAGGCGATAATACCTATAAAGTTTCGAGTAAGTAATACTTAAAGATCAAGCATTCGGCAGATTAGTACTGTTTAGCTGAAATCATTACTGATCTTACACTTACAGCCTATCAACCTCGTAGTCTACAAGGTGCCTTCAGTTCCGAAGAACAACGATACCTAATCTTGAGGGAGGCTTCGCACTTATATGCATTCAGCGCTTATCCTTTCCGAACGTAGCTACCCAGCCATTACCCTTGGCAGGATAACTGGAACACCAGAGGTTCGTCTTTCCTGGTCCTCTCGTACTAGGGAAAGATCCTCTTCAAGTATCGTACGCCCACACCAGATAGAGACCGAACTGTCTCACGACGTTCTAAACCCAGCTCGTGTACCGTTTTAACCGGCGAACAGCCGGACCCTTGGGACCTTGTACAGCCCCAGGATACGATAAGCCGACATCGAGGTGCCAATCCGCGCTGTCGATATGAACTCTCGAGCGCGATCAGCCTGTTATCCCCGGAGTACCTATTATTCGTTGAGCGATGGCCATCCCATTTTGAACCACCGGATCACTAAGCCCTACTTTCGTACCTGCTCGTCCTGTCGGACTCGCAGTTAAGCCTCCTTATGCCTTTACACTCTACAGACGATTGCCGACCGTCTTGAGGAGACCTTTGGACCCCTTCGTTACATTTTAGAAGGGAACCGCCCCAGTCAAACTGCCCGTCTGGCAATGTTCTTTGCCCTGATTCAAGGGATCAAAGTTAGAATCTAAATACTAAAAGGGTGGTATTTCACTGATGACTCCAGCGCAACTAACGCTGCGCCTTCATAGTCTCCCACCTATTCTACACAAGCAGGATTCAAATTCAATACCAGATTGCAGTAAAGGTTCCGGGGTCTTTTCGTCTTGGTGCGGGTAGGCGGCATCTTCACCGCCACTACAATTTCGCCGAGTCTCTCCTTGAGACAGTGCCCAACTTGTTACACCATTCGTGCGCGTGGGAACTTACCCCACAAGGAATTTCGCTACCTTAGGACCGTTATAGTTACGGCCGCCGTTTACTGGGGCTTCAGTTCAGAGCCTAATCCGAAGATCTCACCCCTTCCCTTAACCTTCCAGCACCGGGCAGGTGTCACACCCTATACGTCGTCTTACGACTTTGCAGAGTGATATGTTTTTACTAAACAGTCAGCCAGGCGTCTTTACTGTGGCCCAAAAAGCTTACATCCGTAAAGGACTTCACTTTCAGGGCACCCCTTATCCCGAAGTTACGGGGCTATTTTGCCGAGTTCCTTAAGGAGAGTTATCTCGAGCGCCTTCCCATATTCTGGGTATCTACCTGTGTCGGATTACGGTACGAATGGCTATAATACTCACTTAAAGGCTTTTCTTGGCAGCATGGAATCAATGACTTCCCCCTTGGCGTACCGCGGGGTCCCCATCACCTCTCACTTCGTATCTCTACGAAGCTACCAGTTTAGACGAAGACATCCAACACTTCGCTCACCTATCCTCCTGCGTCACTTTAAGCTGATAACGTTTATAGCCAGTTCCGGAATATTAACCGGATATCCATCGCCTACGCCTTTCGGCCTCGACTTAGGATCGACTAACCCTGGGCGGATTAACCTTCCCCAGGAAACCTTGGATTTTCGGCGCTACGGTTTCTCGCCGTAGTTTTCGCTACTTATACCGACATTGTCACTTCTGCTTACTCCAGTGCTCCTTACGGTACACCTTCAACGCTTAGCAGAACGCTCCTCTACCCCTCCTTTTTTCCGAAGAAAAAAGAAAGCCATGGTTTCGGTTATAGACTTAAGCCCCGATCATTTTCGGCGCAAAATCACTCGACCAGTGAGCTGTTACGCACTCTTTAAATGATGGCTGCCTCTGAGCCAACATCCTGGCTGTCTGTGTGACTTCACTTCCTTTACCACTTAGTCTATATTAGGGACCTTAACCGATGGTCTGGGCTCTTACCCTTTCGACACTGAAGCTTAGCCCCCAGTGTCTGACTCCCGGAGTACGGATAACGGTATTCGGAGTTTGGTTAGAGTTGGTCGCCTGGTAGGGCGCCTAGTCTATTCAGTAACTCTACCCCCGTTATCTATTGTCCGAGGCTAGTCCTAGAACTATTTCGAGGAGAACCAGCAATTGCCACGTTTGATTAGCCTTTCACTCCGATCCACAGCTCATCCCCTCCATTTTCAACTGAAGTGGGTTCGGTCCTTCACTCTGATTTCTCAGAGCTTCAACCTGGCCATGGATAGATCACGTGGTTTCGGGTCTACTGCATGATACTAATTTCGCCCTATTAAGACTTGCTTTCGCTACGCCTCCGTTCCAGAAGAACTTAAGCTTGCAGCATGCAGTAACTCGTCGGTCCATTATGCAAAAGGTACGCCGTCACCCGTTCATACCCGAAAGTATGCATAGGGCTTCGACCGCTTGTAGGTTTATGATTTCAGGTTCTATTTCACTCCCCTCACCGGGGTTCTTTTCAACTTTCCCTCACGGTACTAGTTCCCTTTCGGTCAGACTTTAGTATTTAGTCTTAGCCCATGGTCGGGCTAGATTCCTACGGAATTTCTCGTGCTCCGCAGTACTTGGGATACCTCTAGAGTTCTTCAAAATTTCGAATACAGGACTTTCACCTTCTTTGGTATGCCTTTCCAAACATTTCTTCTATCTATCCAAATCCCACATTGAGGTCCCGCAACCCCTGCCATAAAATGACAGGTTTAGACTTTTCCCTTTTCGCTCGCCGCCACTGGGGGAATCCCATACGGTTTCTTTTCCTGAGGTTACTTAGATGTTTCAATTCGCCTCGTTTTGCTTCCTATGCCTATTTTATTCAACATAGGATATCCCAACATAACTCGGGATGGGTTTTCCCATTCGGAAATCTCCGGATCAAGGCCTGTTTGCGGCTCCCCGAAGCATATCGCTGCTTACCACGTCCTTCATCGCCTTAGTCTGCCAAGTCATTCATCATAAACCCTTAGTAGCTTGACCATACTTATTTGATTGTTTTGTATAAAACAAAACAATCGAGATTACTCTCGACTCTATGTAGTTTTATCACCTATTACAATAATTGTCAAAGAACGAAGCGCATACCTAAAAAGGTATGCGATAAATTCGTTAAATATTTGGTGGAGCTGAGGAGGATCGAACTCCTGACCCCCTGCTTGCAAAGCAGGTGCTCTCCCAGCTGAGCTACAGCCCCATATGCACTGTTAAGACAGCTGGAAAAGTATGGTGGGCCCGAGTGAAGTCGAATCACTGACCCCCGCGTTATCAGCACGGTGCTCTAACCAACTGAGCTACGGGCCCATAACTTCTTCATGCCGGTCCCAACGTCCAACAAAAAATAAAAGCCAAGTTCATCCTCAAGAGTATCCTGGAATATGTACTACTTAAATCTTTCTCGTTTTCTCTAAATAAATAAAGAAAATAGAAAGGAGGTGATCCAGCCGCACGTTCCCGTACGGCTACCTTGTTACGACTTAGCGCCAGTCGCCGATCTTACCTTCGGCCTATCTACATAGGACTTCGGGTACTACCAACTCCCATCGCTTGACGGGCGGTGTGTACAAGACCCGGGAACGTATTCACGGTAGCGTGCTGATCTACCATTACTAGCGATTCCGGCTTCATGGAGTCAAATTTCAGACTCCAATCCGAACTGGGGCTGGTTTTTTGAGATTAGCTCCCCCTCGCGGGTTGGCAACCCTTTGTACCAGCCATTGTAACACGTGTGTAGCCCAGGGCATAAAGGCCGTACTGACTTGACGTCATCTCCGCCTTCCTCCTGGTTAACCCAGGCAGTCTCTTTAGAGTGCTCATATCAAACCCGAAGGTCAAATATGGTGGCAACTAAAGACAATGGTTGCGCTCGTTGCGGGACTTAACCCAACATCTCACGACACGAGCTGACGACAGCCATGCAGCACCTGTGTAAGTTCCTGATTTGACAGGTCGATTCCCTTTCAGTTCACTACTTCTTACATGTCAAACCCTGGTGAGGTTTTTCGCGTAGCATCGAATTAAACCACATGTTCCACCGCTTGTGCGGGTCCCCGTCAATTCCTTTGAGTTTTAGCCTTGCGACCGTAGTCCCCAGGTGGAGCACTTAATGCGTTAGCTGCGGCACTGACCCCGTGAAGGACCAACACCTAGTGCTCATCGTTTACGGCTAGGACTACCAGAGTATCTAATTCTGTTTGCTCCCCTAGCTTTCGCAGTTTAGCGTCAGAGACGGCCTAGAAAATTGCCTTCGCCGTTGATGTTCTTCTCAATATCCACAGATTTCACCCTTACACTGAGAATTCCATTTTCCTCTACCGTCCTCAAGTCTAATAGTTTGAAAGGCAATTTCCCGATTGAGTCGGGAGCTTTCACCCCTCACTTATTAAACCGCCTACCTGCCCTTTACACCCAATAATTCCGAGTAACGCTTGCCACCTCCGTATTACCGCGGCTGCTGGCACGGAGTTGGCCGTGGCTTATTCGTTAGGTACCGTCAGTTTTAGACGTATTAGGTCTAAAATGTTCTTTCCTAACAAAAGAGGTTTACGATCCGAAAACCTTCATCCCTCACGCGGCGTCGCATAGTCAGGCTTTCGCCCATTGCTAAATATTCTCGACTGCAGCCTCCCGTAGGAGTCTGGGCAGTGTCTCAGTCCCAGTGTGGCTGACCATCCTCTCAGACCAGCTACCCGTCAATTGCCTTGGTAGGCCATTACCCCACCAACAAGCTGATAGGACGCGAGCTCATCTCTAAACGGCGGGCCTAAAAGGTCCCCGCCTTTAATCTTAAAATCATGCGATAAAAAGATACTATCAAGAATTACCTCCGTTTTCACGAAGCTATGCTTGACTTAGAGGCAAATTACTCACGTGTTCCTCACCCGTTTGCCGCTATCCAGCGCCAGTCTTTTATCTTTGTGCAAGCACTCCAATAAAAGTCCAGCAAGGATCGCTCGACTTGCATGCCTAATCCACGCCGCCAGCGTTCACTCTGAGCCAGGATCAAACTCTCCAGAATAAACTTGGCATATATATCTAAAGAACGAAACAACAATTTCTGTGACTTGCACAGAGCAACAATAATAACAGAGAGCTCTATCTTTGTCAAGTTTTTTATTATATTTGTAAGTACGCTAAGGGATAGACACTTACGTGCCTAGAGATGGGTCTTCTATGCTATCTTTTATGCTTTTGAAAACAATAATCTTAAGGCATTTTCCCGCAAAATAGACTGCTTGTTCTGTTCAGTCATCGACGAGGATTGAACCATATCAATAGATCCAGCAACATCTTGATTTGCCGGACAATCGCTACCAAAAAGAATACGATTAGCGTCTGCAACCTCCAAAGCACACATTAATGCCCCGGGAGATTTTGATCCACTTGTATCAAAGAATAAATTTTTAAAATATTCGCTTGGATTCTTGCCAATATCTTTAACAAAATTACGCTTTCGAAGCATCATATATGTATTATCAAATCGCTCTTTTAGGAAAGGAACAACACCCCCGTAATGAGCAAAAATAAACTTAACATCTGAGAATTTATTAAACACGTCAGCCATCATCGTTTTTCCAAGACAAATAGAAACATCAAACATATACTCTAAAACAGGCGTTAAAAGAGGGTCTTTGACACGTTCTTCGCCAATTGGATTAATGATTTGAGGATGAATATGAATAGGAAGGCTGTTTTCTTGGCAAAACTGATAAACAGGAAAAAACATCTCATCATCTAAATACTTGCCATTATAGCTCGATGCTAACGAAACAAGCTTAAGACCTAAATCTTTAATGCGCGTCAATTCGTCTAAGAAATCTTTAGGCGTGTCCATAGGCAAAATTCCAGCGCCTACAAAACGATCGTCATGACTCTCGACGACATCAGCTATTTGCTTATTGTAAATCCGACAAACATTGCTCCATCCACCCATATTCAGATGAGCATCGGTGGCAGGATAAAAAAGGAAAGAACGCTCAATGCCATTTTGATCCATGGTCTTCAAGTGTCCTTCGATATCAGACCAATGGCTTTTAAAAAAAGCGGTGTTCTGTGCAATCTCTGTCGGAATATAATGACTATGAAAATCAATAATTCCGGACATAATTAATACCTCGATAATTCTAAATTATCGGCACTCAGCACTAGAGCATTAAACTTTCTTTAAGTGTTTTCTCTACGTTTTCGATTGCTTCTTTTAATTCAGCAATAAGATGAATATTCATTGAAACACCTTTTGACGTAGGAACCATTTCATCTGTTCCCTGTGTCATTGTCCACGTACGAATGTCGACGAGATCGTTTCCTTTGTATTCTCTAATACCAACGCGAATCTCTTGAAACTTGTTTTTCTTGAAGGTCTTGACTGTTTTATCCATAACGTCTCACCCCCTCTCTTTCTCTTTTCTCAGCTTGTTATTTTGCTTGCTTTTGACTATAGTCAATCACAGGCTTTGTCCATGGAGTTTGCTGATTAATAACGGCCAGCTCCAAAGGACACGTATTCGCAGGAACAGAAAGCGCAAACATCACCATATCAACAACAGCGTCAGGCGACATCAAGCGATCTTTTTGATCTTGCGTAATATTGTCTAATTTATCTGTTAATCCCGTATCTACAACGCCGGGCAAAATAGATGTAATTTTAATATTGTGATCTCGCATTTCCCAAAACAAACCTTTTAAGAATGCACGCAACCCAACTTTTAGAGAACTATATGTTACAAATGTCTTTGGGATTGGATCACATAAAGTTGATCCTGAAACCATATTGATAATCGATCCACTTTTACGCGCAATCATTTGCTCAATCACAAGGCGAATCAAACGAACATATCCTAAATAATTTGTATGCGCAAGTCTTTCTATGTCCTCTAGCGGTTGTTTTTCAAATGGATATTGGCTTGAAACGCCAGCATTGTTAACCAAGATATCAATTGAGCCAAATTCTTTATTAGCAGTATCTACAATCTTCTTAAGATCATCGAGCTTACTAACATCTGCGGCAACACCCAAAATATTAACGCCTGTCTTATCTTTAATTTCTTTAACCGTTTCATCCAGCGTCGACTGCGTACGTGCTGCAATCACAAGGTTTACGCCGTTTTCTGCCAAACGCATCGCGACAGCTTTTCCAATTCCTTTGCTTGCGCCCGTAATAACGACATTCTTTCCTTTTAAATCCATTTTACTTTTTCTCCTAAAATTAATGTTCACAAACTGCTTTTCGAACAAATAGAATTAATAAAAACATCAAAGCACCAATACACAAAAATGTAACACTAAAACTTTTCTCAACAAAAGGTGCGGTTGCTAAAAACCCAAGACCCCCAGACAAAAACCGAACAGATGAATTAAGGCTTGCCACCTCTGCACGATTTTCTTCAGGAAAATCTGTCAAAACTGTTGAGACTCCATTGTGCCCAATAGTCCACCCAATAGATGTTGCACAAAGAATAATAGCTAAAATCCAGACCGGGTAATGCCCAACAAGAAGCATCGTTGAAGCGCCAAGAATTAATATTCCAACAAAACAAGACATTAATCTTCCACGCTTATCCGAAATGAATCCACCTAAAATTTGTCCAGCAAATCCAAAAACCGCCATTAATACAAAGATCAAACTAATTGATAACTGATTCAACCCATAATCATGGTTTAAATAGACACCAAACCACTTATGCAATCCATGATAAAGAAAACTTATAATAAATATAAATATAAATATATTTCGTATTTTAATATTATATATAATATTAAAATAATTAATAGGATTTTTTTGCCTACCTTCCAAAATGTCAGATTTCACTATAAATATAAGGAAAGATGCTAAAAGCCCCAATACAAAAGGTATATAAAACAAATATCGCCAGTCTGCGACCCCACTTAAAAATACACCGGCTACGGATGAAACAAAACTACACCCAAAAAATAGACCAACAAGCCGCCCTCGAACCTTTTTCTCAAACATTTTTCCTATAATAATCAAACCTAAAGGAATAACGCCCGCTCCTGCAACACCACAAAGAATACGTGCGATCACAAAATGATCTATCGATGTAATTTGTGCACACAATAAACTACCCAAAGCATACAGACCAATTGAAGCAGCCATCACAAGGCGAAATGAAAAATATCGCGCTAATGGTGCATATAAAAGAGCTCCTATTCCATATGGAATCATATATGCCGGAATAATGCGTGAAACCAAAAAATCAGGCAAATGCAAATTCGCGGCAATTCCTGGAACAGCTGCTGCAATTGCCGCGACATTAAATGATATCGTAATGCAGTTTAAGCACAGAAGGCCGTAAACAATTTTTCTAATATTAATTGCTTGCCTCTTTCTCAATGACTTCTTTAAAAATCTTTAAATTGTGCTGAGAATGTTCATTTACTCCATCAACAACTTGTACATCTGTAAATTTTGCTTTAGGGTCAACTTCAAAATCCTGAATCCATGTCATTAAAATTCCATCTTCAACCTCAGTATAAAGCCAAACAATTTTCATATACTTAAAAGGAAATGTTGGCTCATTTTTTTGCGCGTAAGCAAATTTATGCTCCTTATACAAAAGACGAAACGATGTCCACGATTGACCCTCATTATTTGTTAAGCGAAACTCAATTCGATTTCCTTCTCGAGATAAAACCTCGGCTTTAACATATTCATCTCCAAAAAGCTCTGTCCATCGCTCAATATTATTTGATGTATCAAAAACATTTTCGTACGGCGCGTTTACAACAATTGAATTGACTGTATGTCCCATGTTAATCCTCCTCCAAATTAATATTATTTTTAATAATCCTTAATACTCTCCGCCTATCAAAAGCCCAAAGAATAAAAAGAAGCCCAATAACCTGAGAAAATCTTACTAAGAGGGCAATCATCGTCGATAAAACAAAGTGGGCTTGCATCAAAATTCCCGCTCTTAACTCTAAGTTTGCGTTATAAAGATCGAATTCGCGTTGACTTACAATTTCATTTTTATGCTGCTCAAACATTGTTTTATCGTGTTCGAATACTGTTCTCATTTCAGCTAACTGTGGAAAAATCTTTTCAGAATTTTCAAAAGGTTCCATCCGAATATAAAATACAAACAAAATTGGAACAATAATTAACAAAACTCCAAAAATTAACAAAAAAGAAAACGACTTATCAGCTTGTGAAATAAATTTTCTTTCTCTTTGTGTCAATGACATCTTGCTCTCCTTTTTTATTCGATAATCGCCACCACTCTATCCCCTGCTGATTCCTTCGGAATCAATTCGCTGCGGATGCCTCGCAGCCTGTGTCAATTGCCTTCGACAATTGCCACAGCTCGGCACCATCCAGCGCCAGCATCACGAATCTTAATTGGTAAACATGATACTTTAAAGCCAAACGGTTTTGGAATGGCCCCTAAATTTGCCAATCGTTCCATATGACAAAATTCTCTTTTTCGTCCTAAAAAATGTGACGGCCAAATTTTATCTTTTTGTCGTGTGTCTAAAAATTCCTTAAACATGCCAAAGCATGGTTTATCCAATCCTAATGTATCAACACCCATCATCTTAATGCCATGATCTAAAAGATATTCAACCGCTTCAGGCTCAACACCCAAATACTCTGTGATATATTCTGGCTTTCCAAAATTCTTATCACCGCCAGTATAAAATAAAACAATATCCAAAAATTTTAATGTATATTTAATTTTCTCAAGCGCTTCAATAACATCATCTTTACTAATCGTCTGAGGAAAATTTTTATGCGTAAAATCCAAGACAACACCGTCAGAATAACACCATTCTAAAGGAACATCATTAATTTTTTTAGAAGGCCTTCCTTCGCACATGCTGCCATAATGATAAGGCGCATCAACATGCGTTCCCATATGAACAGACGAATGAACAATCTCAAGGCCTAACATCTCTCCATCTGGAATTTCTTCCGGCTTAACAATCCTCTCACCTTTTTCAAAACGCTCTTTTCCGCCAGGCTGTTTGCCCATGACAACCCAATTAAAATGATCAACACCCTCTGAATGCGTAATGCGATCAATTTTTGCGCCATGCGTTTCTTCTAACGTATCATCAATAGCAAGACTTAAATCAATAATCATTTATTGCGCTCCTTTAGCCTTCATTTCTTCAATAAGCTCATTAAACGTTAACGTCTTTTTAAATCCATTATTTGGAATATCAAGATTAAATGCTCTTTTAAGCGCAACAGTAATCTCAACCATTTCCGTTGAATCAAGCCCTAGACAAATATCCATCTTTTCATCTGGCTTGATTTCCTCTGGACCGATTTCCAAAACATCCTTAAAAACTGCTTTTACTTTTTCTTCCAAGCTCATGCCCTGCCTCCTTTTTATTTAATTTAAAATGACGGAATATTCAAAGAAATAGAATTAATCACTATGGAAGTTTTTTGTTTCAACCACACCCAAAAAAACTCAATCCCACTTTCCTTTTCTACGTCCTGATCCTCATAAGATACTTGAACTTTCTCACCAATAGAATATTCAGTACCTTTCGTCATAGCAATTTGTGCCTTTTGTCCATACATCTCCAAAAAATACCATCCCACAATAACCAAACATAAAATAAAAATAAAAACCACAATAAGGAATACTTTCGATTGCAAAACTACCCCCTTTCCAATACTAATGCACAATTAATCCCGCCACGACCACGATTAATAACAAGTGCTCGTTTAATTTCCTTTTCTTGCGCTTTATTTGGACAATAATCTAAATCACAATCTGGATCTGGATTCTGCAAATTTATCGTCGGAGGAACAATGCTGTGTTCCATTGCCATAAGCGTTGTTGCCACGTCTACTGCCCCACAAGCACCCAACATATTTCCAAAAATTGATTTTGGAACTGAAACAGGAATCTTTTTAGCATATTCACCAAACGCCTTTTTGATGCCAAGCGTTTCTGTCGCATCGCCAATTTGCGTCCCAACGCCATCCGCACAAATACAATCAATTTGATTTGGCTCAACTTGTGCATCTTTTAGTGCCATTTGAATCGCACGGCTCAACTCAAAACCATCACTCGCCGGTTCAATGCGATCAACACCATCTGTCGTTGTGCCATAACCAATAATATTTCCTAAAACTGTTGCACCACGCTTTTTCGCGCGCTCTTCAGTTTCAAGAATTAAAATACCTGCCCCTTCAGCAACAGCCATCCCGTCGCGCGTTTTATCAAATGGACGATACGCCGTTTCTGGTTCATCATTTCGTTGTGTCAAAACACCAGAAGTATTACAACACAAAAGTCCATAAGGAGAAACGGGTGCTTCCATTCCACCTGCTAAAATAAAATCATTTTTTCCATCATTTAAATTCTTTGCACCATAAGCAATCGCCATCAAAGAGCTTGCTCGATCAGAGACAATTGTTTTGCTATACCCTTTAATTTGATAATGAATTGAAATTTGTCCTTGAGGCGCTGCCGGAAACCATGCCGAAGCCATAAAAGGACTGACTCCTTCACGGCCTTC